>Ga0307988_1001324_pt1 | contig 14200 bp, 12 predicted proteins | sample EllFjometagen183_FD_203166 | JGI IMG/M metagenome (GOLD analysis project Ga0307988, IMG submission 203166) | Marine microbial communities from Ellis Fjord, Antarctic Ocean - #183 | ecosystem: Environmental > Aquatic > Marine > Unclassified | place: Southern Ocean | collected 2014-10-08 | reverse complement strand
TTTATAATTTTCAGAAATAAAATCGATTACATAATCCCTAGCAAAGGAAGTAACAGGTATTATGATTAATAATATGATAATAATGGCTATTTTTTTCATATTTATCTCGTAAATTAAGAACAAACTAAAAATAAGTTGATTTGTACATTATTGTACTAACAAGTATATCGGCGGATGAATCTGATAACTTAAAAATCAAAATCTTTCATTTCAATCATTTATATGAGCTTTGACTCTGAATCTTCTGGTAATGATCTCAATAATTTCTTCAGCACTGGTTTCAATGGGTTTATTACTGACCTCAATCATTGAGTAGCCTTTGGAAATAAAATATTTCCTCGCAAATGCAATCTCTTCTTTGATATCTTTTTTTAAAGCATAGGGAGTAACCTCTGATACACCAAGACTTTCATGCCTCATTTTTCTATGGGCAAACAGTTGATCCGGATTAATATCAAGCGCAATAATTCTCCTCCTGTCAATACTGTCCAACACATCCGGCATTGGAATATTAGGGACAAAAGGAACATTGGCAACTTTCCAACCTAAGACAGACATATACATTGAAAGAGGTGTTTTCCCGGCCCGGGACAGACCAACTAAAATAACCTCTGCATTAGGAAGATTTTCAGGGTTAACCCCGTCGTCCTGGGCAAGTGCAAACTCTATGGCAGAGACCTGGGTTAAATTCACCTGGTGTATCTGCCTGTACAGACCTGGTTTCTCAAGAGGTTTTTTATTCAAAAAAGCTTCTATTTTGGATATAACAGGTCCCATTAAATCGATTGTGACAATACCTGCATTAATTCCTTTACGTGTGATATATTGCCTCAATTCAGAATTAACAATTGTATGAACAACAAGGCTTTCAGTGTCAACTACTTTTTCAATAAGATCATCAACATGGCTTTCGCTTCTAATATGAGGGACCTTCACTACAGAAATTGCATTATTAGGAAATTGTACTAAAGTACTCTGTATAAGGTGATAGGCATTAATACCTTCGCCACATGATGCAATATAAATCATGTGAAAATCTCTTTCTTCATTTTTGCCAAACATAAGTATTCCTTTGAAAGATTTAAAAAATGTATTATTATTAAAAGATAATATATTAATGCTTATTTTGAGTCAAACAGGAGAACAATATGACACACGAAGATGCCGGCCATTATGCAAATAAACATAAAGACATAGAGATTGACCCTGATATTGAAAAAAAATTAAACAAAAATTCTGAAAATGGTAATATTCCCTGCCCTGTAATCCATGCAATTGCAAAACAATTATCAGTAGAACCTCACAAAATTGGAACCCAGGCTGATTTGCACGAAATGAGAATTCTTTATTGCCAATTAGGGCTTTTTGGCTGGGAACCTCTTGGTAAATTAATTGATAAAACCATTAAAATTTCTCAACCCCTTGACCTTGAAATAACAAATGCAGCTGATAATAATCGTATTACATGCCTGACTATTTGGGAAATTGCAAAAAAGCTCAAAATTAAAAAACTTGATGTTGCTTCAGCATGTGAAAAAAAAGGGATTAAAATAAAGAAATGCCAGATAGGCGCTTTCTGAAAATTTGTCTATTACATATGGGTCTGAATCATTAAGTTGTTGATCTTGATATTTTTTCTCGAGTCTTTTTTTTCCTTCTTTTTTTCTGTTTTCTTATTTTATTGATCTTTGCTAATTCTTTAGAACCTGTTCCGAATTTAATTTCCTCAAATTTTTCAACTAAAAGTTTAAGGGCCTTATATCGATTCAAATGCTGAGATCTTGCTTTCCCATATTTTACAGTCAATTGTGTAGGAATATGTTTTAGAAAAACAGCACTTGAAGATTTGTTTACTTTCTGCCCGCCTCTACCTGAAGATTTTATGAATTTTTCCTGAATATCTGCCTGCTTTATACCAAGATCTTCCATCTTTTTTTTTAATTCAATGATCTTCTCTTTTTTCGGTCCCACAATCGCAACTATCCTGTATTATGTAATTATTTTTTAAAGAAATTTTGAAACGCTTCAATTGCTGAGATGATGTTCTCCTTTGATATATCAAGATGACATACAAGCCTGAGTTCTTTACCCGGAAGAATTAAAATGCCTTTATTTTTCATAAAATCCGGTAAGTCCGGGTATTCACCTTTAAGAATAACATAGACCATGTTTGTCTGGGCAGAATCGTATTGTACAATTAATTGATCAATATCAGATAAACCTCTGGCTAAAAACTGAGCATTTTCATGATCCTTAACAAGTCTTTCAACATTATTTTCAAGGGCATAAATACATGCTTGAGCAAGCATTCCAGCCTGTCGCATTCCACCGCCAAGCATTTTACGCCATTTACGTGCTTCTCTAATCTGGTCTTTTGAACCGCACAATACAGATCCTACTGGTGCACCAAGACCTTTGGAAAAGCATACAGAGACAGTGTCAAAAAATGTCGTTATTTTATCTGGTTTTACACCATGTTTAATTGCTGCATTAAAAAGCCTTGCTCCGTCCAAATGAAGATTTAAGTTGTTCTCTTGTACAAATTGCCTTGCTGATCTTAAATAATCCATGGGAATTGCCAGACCGGAAGTTGTATTTTCAAGACAAAGGAGTTTTGTTCTGGCAAAATGAATATCATCCGGTTTTATAAATTGCTGTACTTTATTTAAATCCAAGGTGCCATTTGATTCAAAATCAAGTGGTTGAGGCTGGATACTTCCCAAAACTGCTGCACCGCCGCCTTCATATTTATATGTATGGGCAAGTTGCCCTACAATATACTCATCGCCCCTCTGACAATGGGTTAATAAAGCAATGAGATTGGTCTGGGTTCCCGATGCCGCAAAAACAGCATCTTCCATACCGACTATTTCTGCAATCATTGATTCAAGATCATTAATTGTTGGGTCTTCGCCATATACATCATCACCAAGGTCTGCTTTTACCATTGTTTCAAGCATTCCTCTGGATGGTTTTGTTACTGTGTCGCTTCTAAGATCAATCATTTTATATTTCCATTAAAATTTTATATTTAAATTTCGTTCCTACTTATAATTTAAAACCGACAAATTGTAAAATATATTGTTAGCTTGACTTGATAACATTATTATGGTTTATTTGATTTTTTTACAGGAGAACATAATGAATTTTTGCTTACCAGACAGATTTTATTTTTATTTTAATTATTATTTTTATACGGGTCTGCCTGTGTTGAGCTAATTATATTTTTTTAAAAAAAGCCGCGGGCAATCAAAGCCTGCGGCTTTTTTTATTTTAAGTCGCCGGCTTTTAACTCAAATCACAAAGGGAAAAGCCATGAATCAGACTTATGATGTAAATATTGAAGAATTCAAACAAATTATTTCACCCTCTTCCATCAAAGAAGAAATCCCCATTGCCGATGATATTATTAAAACAATATTTGCTGCTCGCAATGATTTAGAAAATATTCTCACAAAAAAAGATAATCGCCTCCTTGTAATTTCAGGTCCTTGTTCAATTCATGATACAGATGCTGCTATTGAATATGCTCAAAAACTGATGGAACTAAGGAAGGAAGTAAAAGAAAAAATAAATTTAATCATGAGAGTCTATTTTGAGAAACCAAGAACAATAGTTGGATGGAAAGGCCTGATTAATGATCCTTTTCTTAATTCAACCTATGACATGGATGAAGGATTAAAAAAAGCAAGAACATTATTAGTTGAGATAAACAAAATGGGACTGCCTACTGCAACTGAAATTCTTGATCCTATTACGCCACAATATATAGCAGGCCTTGTAACCTGGGTTGCAATTGGTGCCAGGACTACTGAATCCCAGACTCACCGTGAAATGGCAAGTGGACTTTCCATGCCTGTTGGATTTAAAAACAGTACAGATGGCAGTATTGATTCCGCTATAAATGCGATGATGGCAGCAGGAGCGCCCCAGCATTTCCTTGGTATTGATCCCCATGGGTATTCTTCCATAGTCGCTACAAAAGGCAACCCCTATGGACATATTGTCCTCAGAGGAGGCCCTAGCCCAAACTATGATCCTATTTCTGTGGAAAGGGTACAAAACAAACTTAGAGACAAAAACCTCATGGACAGTGTCATGATAGATTGCTCCCATGATAATTCAGGTCAAAAATTTAAGGGGCAGTCTTTTGTTTTTAAAAGTGCTTTAGATCAAAGGCTTAATGGTAACCCCGGTATTGTAGGCTTAATGTTAGAGAGTAATCTTTTTGAAGGTAACCAAAAATGCGATGGGGATAAAACAACATTAAAATATGGAGTGTCTATTACGGATGAATGCATTTCCTGGGAAACTACTGAAGAATTAATTAAATATGCTTATAAAGTATTGTAAATAAGTAAATGCATTCAATTAATGATATGTTAGAATCAAATTTTTACATATAATTGGAGTATTCCATGTTCGACAGAAAAACCGTTGGACTTGTTTTGGGGAGCGGTTCTTCCCGGGGGTGGGCACATATCGGAGTTATTGAAGCTCTGCTTGAAGAGAATATTCCCATAGACTACATAGCAGGCTGTAGTATCGGCTCATATGTCGGTGCAATTTATGCCAGCGGCGCTCTGAACAGTTTGAAAGATTTTGTAATAAAAATGGATGGCAAAAAAATATTCTCATATTTTGATGTTGTGTTTCCCAGGTCAGGTTTTTTAGATGGCACAAAAAAAGTCCGAGAGCTCTTTTCCATGCATACTGATATCCGATATTTTTCCGAACTCAACACGCCTTTGATGATGGTTGCTACAGATATGGAAAACGGCGATAAAGTTGTTATGAGTTCAGGAAATTTGTTAGATGCCCTTCGGGCCAGCATGTCCATGCCGGGTCTGTTTTCTCCTGCTCGCATTAAAGACCGCTGGCTGGTTGACGGTGGCCTTGTTGACCCTGTTCCTGTTGGTGTAGCAAGAGCAATGGGAGCCGATGTTATTATAGCTGTTGACTTGAATAATGGATTGATATCAAGAAAAAAAAGAGATAATAAATTAAATGAGGAGTCTAATAGGGAAATACAAACACATAAAGCACCTCGCTATAAAAATGAACTATTGAAAAAATTAACAGATTTTTATGAGGATACTGAATTCCATCTGAAAGACAAAATGAATAAATTATTTAAAAAAGATACCTCAACACCGGATATCATGGAAACAATTGCCACTTCCATTGGGATTATGCAGGAACGTATTACTCGTATTAATCTTGCTGTTGACCCACCGGATATATTAATTAAACCAAGACTGGGCGAATTGAAAATTATGGATTTTGATCATGTCGAACATGCCATTGATGCTGGGTATTCAGGCATTAAGGAACAAATGGAAGATATTAAAGCTCTTTTGATATAATAAAAATGAACAATAAAATTTCCAACAACAAAATGCCTCTAAAGGCATCCGTGTTTACAGCATTTCTATGCATTATTTTCGGGGCCAATGCCGTCGCCATAAAATTCAGCCTGGCTGGGTTAGGTACTTTTACGAATCTGGGACTACGGTTCAGCATTGCGGGTGTTTTTATATTTCTATGGGCAAAATATAATAAAAAAAGTTTAAAAATAAAAAAACAACAGATACTCCCCCTTCTTCTTCTATCAAGCTTTTTTTTAATTCAGTCTTCTCTTTTTTATATGGGTCTTTCCAAAACAAGTGTGTCTCATGGAACATTAATTGCGAACCTTCTACCCTTTTTTGTATTAGTTCTTGCCCACTATTTCATCCCGGGAGATAATATTACTTTAAAAAAAGGATTAGGCGTAACCATTGGCTTTTTAGGTATTGTTGTCCTTTTTTTTGAGGCTGATCAAGTCTCCGGTGACTTTATGATTGGTGATCTGATTATTCTTTTAGCAGTCTTTTTCTGGGCGCTTAACGCCATTTATGCAAAAAAAATCATTCTCAATTTCAGCTCACTTCAAATAACATTCTATCCTATGGTTTTTGCCATACCTTCTTTTTTTATCCTTGCCTGTTTTTTTGACACTCAAATGATAAAAACAATTGATACAACGATCCTAGGAGCACTGTTTTATCAATCATTTATTGCAACTACATTTGGATTTGTTGCATGGAATATTCTTCTCAGAAAATTCGGGACGACATCGCTATTTTCATTTGTTTTTTTACTGCCCCTGGCCGGAGTATTTTTTGGAGTGCTGCTTTTAGACGAGCCCTTAACACACCACATACTTATTTCAATTACATTGATAGTCAGCGGGATTATCATTGTGAATAAATAATAAAAAATCCCGGAAAAGTTAAATCACGTTGCATAACCTTTCCGGGAAAATAACTTAACTTATTTCATTAGGAAATAATGGTATTTAAAATTTCTCAGAAAAGGCTTTTGCATATTGATGACAAGCTTTAGTACCTTCATCTGTAGTCATTAAAGATTCAGTTAAATTTAAAGGTCCGAGGTCAATAACATCCATCTTAAAAACATGCTGCATTGTATCAAAAATCATTGGAGCAGACTCACCACTATGTGTGTGGGAACCAAAAGCTCCACCAATTTTACCGGTCAGATTGGCTTTCTCAGCTAAAAAAAGAAATTGTTTCATACCACCTGTCATATCTTTATGATATGTAGGGCACCCCATAAGATATCCATCAAATCCAACAATATCTTTTTCGCTTTTAATTGACGATATTTTCTTAACTTCAGCATCCTTTCCGCCCATTCTTACACCTTCAGCTAAAAAATTCGCCATTTTCTCTGTTGTCCCTACCCTGCTTGCATAGGCAATTAATACTTTTTTCATATTTTCTCCTTAATAAAACCATTTAAAGAATATAAAAATCACTATTCAACTCATTCTTTTTTATTACTTTACAAAAATTATACCAGATAAGCAAATATATTAATTATTTGTTAAAATAAATTTAAAAAAACAGTAGAGCCCTATGTAAACAAGGCTTTCATAAATTGAACTAAATTTATATTGATTAATTAAAGATGTAAGAATGATACAGTCACTAAACAATGAAACGATCGCTTTGAAACACTTATGTTTCATATGAATAACATTGATGTCTCAAAACTATTCATTGGACTCCTTCTGATTTTAAAACCATAAAAAACAAAATTCGCTTGACATGAGGCGCTTTTAAAATTAGAATTGCAGTTAAGTGACATTAAGAGTTTTACGATTTCTCCCATTTTTTATACATAAACATTTTTAAATCAGAAGATTTATATCATTATTTTATGTTCAGGAAAATTTTAAATACAAATTTCAATCTCACCAACCAGCTTTCTTTTACAACAATAGAAGTGGAAGAACGCAGGCGAAGAATTCTTTTGCTTTACTTCTGTATTATGGCATTTATGCTTTTATTGGTTTTTGCAACCATTGATGCTTTTCAGCGCCACCCTATTGAATCAATCGTAGAATTTATAGCAGGTGCATGGATATTTTTTTGTATTACCAGACTCAGATCAAAAGGCCCTATTGAATGGATCTACCATGGCTTGGCAGGCTCCATTGCTATAATCTTTATATATATTGCATCAAATGGTGGCATGCAGGGCACCAAAGTCTACTTTTCATTTATATTCCCTGTGTTTACCTTCTTTATTCTTGGAAGCAGGGCAGGCCTGATCTGGAATGCTTCTTTCTTTCTTACAATCATTTTTTTCTATATTAACCCATTTGAAATACCCCATATTTATAATTACCCCACAGCCGGTGCAATTCGCTTCAGTGTAGTATTCACATTAATTATTTGGCTCAATTATACCTATGAAAAAGTAAGAGAACATACTCAGAAAAGTTTAAGAGAAGAAAAAAATAAATTAAAAGCTGTAAATGCAAAACTTGAAATAGCTATTGAAGAAGCAAATAATGCAAACCGTTCAAAAAGTGATTTTCTGGCAAATATGAGCCATGAAATCAGAACACCCATGAATGGTATTATCGGTATGACAAACCTGTTGCTGTCAACAGAACTCACAAAAGAACAACTTGATTTCGCCGAGACAGTTCAAAAAAGTGGAGATTCTCTGCTGGAAATTATCAATGATATTCTTGATTATTCAAAAATCGAATCCGGTAAAATTGAGCTTGAAAATATTGATTTTGATTTCAGAATAATGATTGAATCCATTGGGGATTTGCTTGCAATAAAAGCCCATGAAAAAGGTCTTGCGTATATTCCTCGTATTCACCCGTCAATCCCTTCTCTTTTATGCGGAGATCCCGGCAGATTACGGCAGATTATGATCAATCTTATTGGGAATGCAATAAAGTTTACCGAACAAGGAGAGGTCGCACTTTTTGCAGAACTCGAAAATGAAACAAATACTCATATAAAAATTAAAGTAAGTATCACAGATTCAGGTATAGGTATTCCTGAGAAACACATGAATCGTCTGTTTAAATCTTTTTCCCAGGCAGATAGCTCAACAACCCGAAAATTTGGTGGAACAGGTTTAGGCCTTACCATTTCTAAGAAAATCACCGAAATGATGGGAGGGAAAATTGGCGTAGAAAGTTCTGAAGGCAATGGTTCTACTTTCTGGTTTACATCGGTTATTGCAAAACAATCACAAAAGTTTAATAAAAACAATCTCATACCTGAAAGCATTATAAAAAAACGCATTTTAGTCATTGATGATAACAAAACAAATCGATTAGTCATGCGAGAACAACTTGAACAATGGGGATGCCGTGTTGGAGAATCTTCAAACGGCCCAGATGCCTTAAAAGAGCTCAATCATGCTCTTTTGAATACTGTGCCCTACCATATCGCTATCATTGACATGCAGATGCCAAACATGGGTGGAGAATCATTGGGTATGAAAATTAAAACCAACCCTGTTTTAAAAGAAACAGCTCTCATTTTAATGACCTCCCTTGGATATAGAGGAGATGCTAAAAAATTTGAAGAAATTGGTTTTAATGCGTATTTAACCAAACCTGTAAAACAATCTCAACTATTCGATTGTCTTGCTCTGGTAAGTGGACTTAAAGAGAACGCCAAGAGTGAAAAAGCTCAGGAAATTATTACAATCCATAAATTAAAAGAAAAAAATACAAAAACAATCCTTCTTGTTGAGGATAACTTAATCAATCAGAAAGTCGCTTTAAGCCTTTTAAAAAAATCAGGGTATCAATGTGATGTTGCTTCCAATGGTATTGAGGCTATTAAAGCCCTTGAAGAAAAAGATTATGGTCTGGTTTTAATGGATTGTCAAATGCCAGAAATGGATGGTTATGAAGCGACTCAGAATATACGAAACCCTTCATCTAAGGTTATAAAAAAAGACATTCCTATAATTGCCATGACCGCCCATGCCATGAAAGGTGACAAAGAAAAATGCCTCGAAATTGGAATGAATGATTATTTAACAAAACCTGTTAAGCGAGATGATTTAAATGAAATGATCAAAAAATGGTTAAAATAATGTAATCATGTAAAGATCAAACCACTGCTTTAAACGGATCCAATCCAACTCTTTCAATCATTTTACCCAGACGTTCATTAGGCTTTGCATTTTCTTGATAATAATTGACTACTTTTTCAATAGCCACAAGAACCTGATCATCATCCAAGCCGTTTATTAATTCTTTACCAATTCGGGGAAGAGAACCCACATTACCACCAATTGTTAAAATCCAGCCGTCTTTATCACCAATTAAACCAATATCTCTTACCCAAGATTCAGCGCAACTGAGTTTACATCCGGATACTGCCATTTTAAACTTACCAGGTAATTTTAACGCATGATATTTTTCATCCAGCTTCATCCCAATACCAAGGGCGTCCTGCTTACCAATTTTGCAATAGGTATTACCCGGACAGGCTCTGATACTTCTGATACACAAACCAACAGCAGCCCCTTTTTCCAATCCAAGTTCTTCCCAGGCAGCATCAATATGCTCTTCTTTTAATCCCACAATGGCAATGCGGGCAGCACCGGTTATTTTTAACACTTCTGCTTTATATTTTTCAGCAACATCAGCAATTTTTCTAAGTAAATCAGGTGTCACAACACCACAAGGGATATGAGGTGCAATTGCATAGCTATTCTCTTTATTTTGAGGAATAACTCCTTTTTCTCCAAGTTTTAACATAATATTCTCTCCATATATTTAAAATATAAAATGATTATTCATAAATTTAACAATTTAATTAACATTTGTTCTTAATTTTTTAAATAGGTGCATGCAATTAGAATTTAAAAAACCAAATCTCTTTTTTAAAATTGAATACATTAAATAAATAGTCTCAGAATAAAGGTTATAATGTATTGAGTTGCATGGCGAATCTGGCTATTTCAAAAATATGTAAGGACTGACAATATCATCAAAATCTCCTTTTTCTATAATGCGTTGCAGTCCTTTGTTGAATCTATTCAAAATCAATTCTGAATTAGGAAATTTTTTAGACACCATTATAGCATTCGGTCGTGGGGAACCGTAGGGTTTATTAAGTCGTTTGTAATGTTTCACATCTGCGGGATATAATCTTTTTATCGCATCATGGAAAACCATTTGCTCAGTTAGATAAAAATCAATTCTTCTCGTGGTAAGTTTTTTTAGAGACTGATCCATAGTAGTTGTCACTTCCACTTTAAATCCAGCATTTTTTAATTCTGCTTCCATCGAAGTGCCACGTATCATACCTATTTTGTATTCTTTAAGGTCTTCCAATTTTTCATATTTTATAAATTTAGATGTTTTAGGATTTTTATCATAATAGACAAAACAATTTACCCCATAAAAAAGAGGGTCAGAAAAATAACAATCTTTTTTTCTTTCATCAGTAATCATAAATGGAAAGGTACCGAAAAATTGTCCCTGCTTAATCAACATTTCGGCTCTTTTCCACGGTAAAAATCTATATTCAGGTATAATTCCGACTTCTTGGCACGCAGCGGAAACAATCTCTGTAATGAATCCATATTTAGGTAGTTTTTCAGAAGTTGCTGGCGGCCATTCACCAGTAACAAAGATAATTTTATTGGTATCAGCATAGCCCCATGCGGCCGAAAAGCCAAAAACAAACAAAAAGATCACCAAACAAATTTTGTTTCCCATTCCACTCCATTTTAATATGTAAGATTTTGAGTTTTATTTGAAATTCAATTTAGGTAAATATTATCATTAATGTCCCGAGAAGTTCAATGAAAATTTATTCATACTTAACTTGACCTTAAAATAGAAGATATATGCATTGGTCAGAACTGACTCTTTTCAAAATTGCAGTTTTGATTATTACTGGTATTTTTTTTGAGTCTATAATACTCAGAAATATTTCATTACACATCAGATATTTTTTGCTTTCCAAATTTTTTTAATATAGGGTAATTATAGATTTTTTTAAATGATACTTGGTATTTCAAAAACTGTGCCTCCAAAAAAGTTCATTCTACCCTACCTTTTGATTTGATCTACCATTTTAATTATTGAATAATTAGGAAGCTACAGTAAATGAAACTATATGTTAATTTTTGTAAATTATTCAGATGCAACTCTAAGGTGCTAAATAAATTTTTTCACACCGTTTTTATAACAGTTGTTTTATTACTCGCCTTTATTCATCCGCCAGATGTATTTTCTGCTGAAGATAGCTCTAAATCAGTTATTGCGGTCACTTTGCGCGACTGGCCGCCGCAGTATATAATAGATAAAGACACTAATAAACCAGCAGGTTTTGCCATTGATATCATGAACCGAGTTGCTGAGATGAGTGATCTTAAAGTTCGTTATATTGTTTGTGAATCCTGGCCGGATGCCAATGAAAGGCTCAGAAGCGGTCAAGCCGTTCTTGCTCCCAATATGGGCATAACAGATGAACGGTTGGGTTTGTATGATTTTACCACGCCGTATGAAACCTTTCGGATCACTATTTTTGTCCGCCGTTCCGCCATCGGTGTCGATGACGAGACAGTGCTTGACGAAAAAAATGTAGGCGTTGTTAAGGATAATCAGGGTTTTGCAATCATGAGAGAAAGAGGCAGATCCAATCTTCACGTTTACAATTCAATGGAAAAGGCTTTCATGGCATTATTAGCGGGGAGCGTAGATGCCGTTGTCTACCCTGAAACACCGTTTATGGCTTTAGCATTTAGATCGGGCCTTGAGGAAAAAATCAAAATCGTGGGAAAACCACTTCAAGAGGTTAAGCGCAGTATCGCAGTAAAAAAAGGGCACCCGGAATTATTTTCTAAACTTGATAATACCATCCGCCTATTCATCCGAACGCCTGAATATAAAAGAATTTTCGAAAAGTGGCATGGTAAACCTGAACCCTTCTGGAACCTGACCCGGGCTATTATCGGGATGGGACTTATTCTAATTTTGACTATTGCAAGCCTGATGATCTGGCGGTATTTGTCAATGCTCAAGCTGAATCATTCCTTATCAGAATCCGAAAAACGTTTTCGAGAAATCATTGAAAATACAGATGCCGGATATTTTTTAATTGATAATGAGGGTATTTTTCAAAACGTAAATCGTGCCTGGCTAAGAATGCATGGCTATGACTCACTCGAGGATGTGATCGGGCAGCCTTTTAAACTGACTCAAGTAAAAGAGGATATGAGCTCTGCTCAACAAAATGTAGCAGCGCTGCTCATCGGAGACACGATCCCAACGGGTGAGTTCACTCGCCTTTGTAAGGATGGCAGCGTGGGCTACCACACATTCTCTGCTCATCCTGTCGTGCAGAGTGGCCAAGTGTTGGGAATGGAAGGATTCATTATAGACGCCAATGCGCGCAAATTAGCCGAAAAAGAGAAAAAAGAGCTGGAAACCAAACTCTGGAAGACCGATAAGACAGCTAGCCTTAACCGCATGGCCGGGGCTATCGCTCATCATTTCAATAACCAGATCAGTGTGGTGTTGGGCAACCTGGAACTGGCCTTGGATGATCTACCGAGCGATGCCGTCGTTCGTGACTTCCTGACTGAAGCCATGGCGGCTACCCTAAGGGCATCGGAAGTCAGCGGGATGATGTTGACCTATATCGGCCAAACCACGGCCAAACGAGAAGTCCTTAACCTTTCTGAGTGTTGCCGCCAAAATTTGTCTCTAATCCATGACAGCTTACAGGAAGGAATTATACTTAAAACCTCCTTTATGACTCCCGGTCCAGTGGTTGTTGCCAATGCGGATCAAGTCCGGAAGGTTTTAACCCATCTTATCAATAACGGCGCGGAAGCCAATGCCAATCAAAAAGGTAAAGTTTCGCTGACAATAAAAACCATACCGGTATCTGATATCCCTAAAATCCATATTTTGCCAATTGATTGGAAGCCTTTTGGAGAAAACTTTGCTTGCATGGAAGTATCGGACACAGGTTGTGGAATCCCTGAAGAGGATATTGGTAAACTTTTCGATCCCTTTTTCACAACCCATTTTACCGGACGAGGTTTAGGGTTGCCAGTGGTTCTGGGCATTGTAAAGTCATGGAAAGGTGCTATTGGCGTTGAGAGCAAGGAGAATAGCGGGAGTGTCTTTCGAATTTTTTTACCGATTGTCAAGGATGAAACACCTGAGCAATTTCCGAAGACAACAGAAACGGATAAGATACAAGAATATGGTACCATTTTGCTGGTAGAAGACCAGGATAGTGTTCGCACAATGGCCGAGGCAATGCTTAAAAAACTCGGTGCCTCAGTCCTGACGGCAGCCAACGGAATTCAAGCCCTAGAATTATTTGAGCGACATCAGAACGAAATCCATTGTGTGATCACTGATCTGACCATGCCGAAAATGGACGGATGTGATACGATTACGGCTTTGCGAAAAATTCAACCCAACATCCCTGTGATTCTGGTCAGCGGCTATGACGAAACCCAGGCGATGGACCGTTATAATTCGAAACAACCACATGTTTTTTTACACAAGCCATATTCCAAAAACGAGATTAAAAAGGCTCTTCATGTTGCCATGGGGCCTGGAGAACAAATTAATTAAAGGTCGAGTAGACCGGGGCCTTCCTTGGTTTTACCCTCGGTTGTTCCCCAGTCCATCTAGGTGAGTAGCCCAAAGGAACTGCCCCTTCAGGCTCTCTCAGAACCGGACGTGAATCTCTCGACTCATCCGGCTCCTATCGCTCAGCCGTTTTTATACAAAACACTCCAATGAACAAAAATATTCGGCTGACGTTCAGCAATTTTCCTCAACCATCTGGTTGCCTTCCGTTGACGCCCCCTGAGTTTCTTATATTTA
>Ga0307988_1001323_pt1 | contig 14220 bp, 13 predicted proteins | sample EllFjometagen183_FD_203166 | JGI IMG/M metagenome (GOLD analysis project Ga0307988, IMG submission 203166) | Marine microbial communities from Ellis Fjord, Antarctic Ocean - #183 | ecosystem: Environmental > Aquatic > Marine > Unclassified | place: Southern Ocean | collected 2014-10-08 | reverse complement strand
CACATATGGGATTTTATACAGTGTCAAAATCCCCAAAAGAAAGCCTCTTAGGATATCTTTATGAGTATAGTGTAATAGAGTATGAGGGTAAAATCGATTCGGCACTAATTACATACTTTGATGATAATTTTGAAACAATGGAAGTAATACCATAGTATGGTGATTTACCAAATACCTGTTGACATGGGGACATATACTGAGTAAATAACTGAATACAGGTTCTTAACGCAAGTCTGTCAAAGCCCTGCTTATGCAGAAAAAATTAACGTTTAGGAGGCTAAGAATGAAAGTAACTATCAAAAACAATGTAACTTGGGTTGGAAAAATTGACTGGCAGCTAAGACAATTTCACGGAAACGAATACTCAACTCATCATGGATCAAGTTATAATTCATATCTTATAAAAGAAGAAAAAAATGTATTGATTGATACAGTTTGGCTCCCCTATGGAGAGGAATTTGTTGAAAATCTCATAAAAGAAATAGATATTAATAAAATTGATTATATCATTGCCAATCATGCGGAGATCGATCATAGCGGTGGTTTACCAGCGTTAATGAGATATATTCCAGATACACCCATATACTGCACAGCCAATGGTGCTAAATCTTTGAAAGGACATCATCATAAAAATTGGAACTTTAAAACTGTCAAAACCGGCGACAAATTATCAATCGGCAATGGTAAAGAATTAATTTTTGTTGAAATGAAAATGCTGCATTGGCCGGACAGTATGGCTTGTTATCTAACTAAGGATAATATACTCTTTAGTAATGATGCCTTTGGACAACATTATGCCAGCGAACATCTCTTTAATGATTTGGTAGATCAAGACGAGTTGTTTAATGAATGTATAAAATATTATGCCAATATTTTAACACCATTCAGCAAGCTTGTTGACAAGAAAATTAAAGAAGTGCTCAGCCTGAATCTGACAATTGATATGATTGCAACAAGTCATGGAGTAATCTGGAGAGACAAACCAACACAAATTGTCGAGAAATATCTTGAATGGGCAGAAGCTTATCAAGAGAATCAAATAACAATAATTTATGACACTATGTACGATGGTACCAAAAGAGTGGCGGAATCAATTGCGACAGGCATCCGCGAAAAGGATAAAACTGTCAATATTAAACTTTTTAATTCCTCTAATAATGACAAAAATGATATAATAACCGAAGTCTTTAAATCAAAAGCAATTTTAGTCGGATCACCGACAGTAAATCATGGAATACTCATGTCTTTGGCCGGAGTTTTAGAGGGAATAAAAGGTCTTGGCTTTAAGAATAAAAAGGCCGCGGCTTTTGGTTGTTATGGTTGGAGTGGGGAATCAGTTCCGCTGATAACAAAGCTGCTGAAAGATGCAGGCTTTACTATAATGAACGATGGCATGAAAACTCTTTGGACTCTTGATGATGAAAGTTTACAAAAATCTTACGATTTTGGAAAAAGTATAGCTATTGAATCAGATCCGTCTACATAACAACTGTAGGAGAAAATAAAGGCTACAAGAAACTATTTGGCTGATAAATATGGTGACACTTTTGGGAATCGGGCTTTTATGCATCGCCATTAACAATAACGCCTTTGCACATTGTGACACGCTTGATGGCCCAGTGGTGAAAACGGCAAGAACAGCCATTGAAAAGAGTAATGTAACACCACTGCTTAAATGGGTGCAGGCCGATGATGAAAAAGAGATGTGATTTCCGCCGGTTGAGCAAGATCGCCATGGCTTGTTTATTATTGTTCGCAAATCGTTCCATCTGCTCCACCTTGAGACCATATATGCTTCACGACCGTGCCGGACAAGACCCGAAAAACCATACATAGGCCGGATTGTCCTTAAGACACTTAAATTATCGCAAAAACAGTTGCGCCCAATCGCTACTTTTCGTTCATTTCAAATGAACGATAACAAAGGACTGACCATGCGAGTTGCTGCGATAACAGTCAACAATTTATTCGGCGTTTTTGATCACTCAATAGAGCTTAACGCCGAAGACCGTATTACCATTATATACGGCCCCAACGGATTCGGGAAAACATTCACACTCACTCTTGTGGACGAGCTCCTCAATCCATCCTGTGAATCTTACCAGGCGATTTCAGGAATTCCATTCGGTAACCTTGCGGTCTCCTTCGATGATGGCCGCTTCCTGTCGCTTGAAAAAAATGACACCGGTGAGGCTGTCGAACTGCGCTTTAAGCTCAGCAGTCAACACGGCCTTGTCGAAAGTTTCGTCTATGACAATGAACCCTCCACACTGGATCGCGAGCCGGAATGGCTGGACACACTTAAGCAATCTATCTATGTCCGTTTCATCCATACCGAACGTATCAAGCCTCTGACGGCTGACAGCTGGCGTGATTTCAATGCCGCCATGCGCTCCTTTGCAGCAGAGGACAGTGAAAAAGTCGTCCTCTATGCCGACATTATCAATAATCGCTTCATGCACAAGGATGTCAGTGTCACCAAAGAAGAAGGACTCGTCATTAGCACGGTGGACGGCAGAAAGCTCCCGCCGGAGTTCTTGTCCTCGGGCGAGCAGCATGTCCTCTACCTCTATTTTGAACTTCTCTTCAATATCGGGCCCGATTCCCTTATCCTTATAGATGAGCCTGAGTTGTCGCTGCATATTCTCTGGCAGCAGGAGTTTCTCAAGGATTTGGGACGGATACTCGCACTCGCCGATTTCGACATACTTATAGCAACGCACTCGCCGCAAATCATACATGACCGCTGGGACCTGGCCGTGGAATTGAAAGGCCCCGACGCATGAAACGTTACATCACGCATCACGATGTCGCCAACCAGGTACGTATGACACGATCGGCAGCACCAGGCGCATTTGTCATCGTTGAAGGGGATTCCGATGCCCGTGTTTACAGGAAATTCGTGGATGAAAAGCGCTGCCGTGTGATACCCGCCCACGGAAAAAGCAATGTCTTAAGTGCCATGGAAACACTCGAAGCTGATGAGACAGACGGTATCCTGGCAATTGTCGATAACGATTTCTGGCGTCTGGACAGTGTCGAGCCCAACAGTGAAAACATCCTCGTAACCGACACACACGATCTCGAAACCCTGATAATTTCCTCCGGGGCGCTTGATACCGTGCTTGAGGAATTCGGCGCACCGAAAAAACTACTGAGTATCGGGAATGTCCGCGATACCCTCTTGAGGACGGCGCTCCCCATAGGTTTCATCCGCTGGATATCCAGCTCCAGGCAGGAAAACCTGTCACTGAGATTCAAGGATGTCTCGTTTGTCACGGTTGTCGAGTGTTCGGGCAATTCCATGAAAACCAGCATTGACAGGCTGCTTACTGAAGTGAAACGCCACACCCACAATGTCATAATAGATGAGCGTTTTATCAGAACGAGGATTTCCGAACTCATACGTAGCAAGAGGCACGATCCCTGGCAGGTATGCCGCGGGCATGATATGGTGCATATCCTCACAATCGGGCTCAGGCAGGTATTCGGAAACCGTCATGCCCATTCAATCGGCTACGAACAGGTGGACAGAATCCTGCGCCTTTCATTTGGTTTTGGTGAATTTTCACGGACGAAACTCTTCACGAGCATCAAGAACTGGGAACGTGCAAACCGGGGTTATCCGGTGCTGGCGCGGCTGAACTGATACGCAATATTCATGAGCATTCATTATCAACACAGGAAAGCATCAAAATATGGCACACTACATAAAAATTCTTGGCCGTCTCACGACAAGAGCAATAAAATCCCACGCCTTCGACAAGGCACTGAGTGTTGCTACACACTATATTCTTCGGGAAATGCGTCTCGCCGACCTCAAGGCGAAACGGGTACTTCTGAAACGAAAACGCGAGATTCATCTCCACCTTCTCGGCAAAACAGCATTCCGTCTCATAGACAGTGAGATCGATCCTGTTTCCGACAGCCACACCGCAACCATTGTCCAGGTGCTTGACGAGATCGGCACCGAGATTCAAGTGGTGGACACGGAAATCATACGCCGCAGAGAAGCAGAGAAGGCGAAACATGAGCAGGAGCAAAAGCGGAATGAAGAGCAACAACAGCAGCAGCAAACATCACATGATGACAGCAGGCAGGACAACAAATCATAGCAAATAAATAGAGGCCAACTCATGAAAATTCTCGGTATTATGGGAAGTCCCCGCAAAAACGGAAACACGCACATCCTCATTGATGAGATTCTCAAGGGTGCGAAATCAGCCGGAGCAGAGACTGAAATAATCCTGCTCTCAGAGCATACAATCAGGGAATGTAACGGCTGTCTTCACTGCTGGAAAGGCCTTGAATGCACAAAACAGGACGGCATGAACGCGCTCTACAATCTCATCGAAGAAAGTGACGTCCTGGTTTTCGGCACACCGGTCTACTGGTATGGTCCGACCGCCATCATGAAAGCATTTCTCGACCGTTTCCTTTACTTCAACTGCGCGGAGAACCGCCCAAAGATCAAAGGCAAAAAGGCTGCCATCGCGGTCCCCTTTGAAGAGAAAGATCCTGAAACCGCCGCGATAACAGTCGCGATGCTTGAAAAAAGTTTCGCATGGCTCGAACTTGAGCAGGCAGGGACGATCATCGTTCCCGGTGTCAACAAACGTGGCGACATACATAAGAAAGAGCAGAAGCTGAAAAAAGCTTATGAGCTGGGGCGTAAGCTGGCATCTCAGTAAAGTTATTCACATAATAAAGAGGCATGGATCCTGAAACAAGTTCAGGATGACGATGTAATCTATCGTGCTGAATTTATTTCAGCATCTGTTTTTATAGTCATTTGTATTTACACAAGTTTGTACTGTTTGACAAACAATTTATGTAAAACTCAGAGAAAATGTATTTATCGCTGACACCCATCTTATCAAAACCGGAAAGCCACATGAAAATCCTCCTCATAAATCCAAACCGCTACCATACACCGCCGGTTCCACCGCTGGCGCTTGAATATCTCGAAAATGCCATCCGCCTGTCGGAGCATGAATGCAGAATCTGTGACTTATGTTTTGAGGATGACCCGGCACATGCGCTTGATACCGCAATCGACGAGTTCACACCCGATATCGCTGGACTCAGCATCAGGAATATTGACACGGTGCTCTTCGAGAATAATATCTTCTTCCTTGACGATTTCAAGGGCTATGTATCGCAGCTGAAAAAGAAGGGTGTACCTCTGATTCTTGGCGGCGCGGGTTATACGTTCATTCCCGGCGGCATTCTCGAATATCTCAACGCTGATTACGGTATTGAAGGCCCCGGAGAGCGGGCTCTTGTCACAGCGCTCGATATGCTTGAAGCGGGAACTCTCGACACTGGTACAGTCATCGACGGCTGGGAGGCTGGTATTGATCCCGACATGCCGGTTCTGCGCGGCAAATCAATCGATCTCGCTCACTATATTAAGAAGGGCGGCCTCGCAGGTTTCCAGACCCAGAAGGGTTGTCTGGGACACTGCCATTATTGCGGAGAGGGTGTCGGACAAGTTTTCCACCGGAGTCCGGAGAGTATTGTCAACGAGCTTAATGTCCTTGCAAAACAGGAAATTACAGACTATCACCTCTGCGATGCTGAATTCAATCAAGACCTCGCTTTCTGTCACGCCTTCCTTGAACATCTGATCGAACACGGCCCTAAAATATCCTGGGCGCTGTATATGCGAACCGGGCCATACGATGAACGTCTCTTCGAGCTCCTCAAAAAGAGCGGCGCGATCATGCTGACCATTTCAGTGCCAACCGGCCCGGACTCAATTGCAAATGCTGGCAAAATGATCGCCCTGGCGAAAAAATACGAGCTCAGCGTGGCAGTCGATCTCCTCCTCGGGTTCCCCGGCGACACCTTTGACTCTGTACGAGCGGATATCGAACAAATGAGATCTGTCGCGCCCGATACTGTCGGTGTCAATGCGACCCTCAGGCTCGCTCCCTCGCTGCCTGTTACAAAAACAATTATGGCGTCGAAAGAACATCGCGAGCATCTTGCAGGCAAAATTTCTGACAATCCTGAACTTATCCTCCCGGTATTTTACAACCACATCACGGTTGAAATGCTCAAAGAAATCATTGGTGATGACCCGCGTTTCAGGATTGAGGGATTTGAACGGACATCGAATTATGAGCGTCTGAAAGGAAGTGAATAGGTTCTGGTAACTTTTGTGAAGGGGGATATCCAATTTAAGTAAGCTATCGGGAGAAACTGTTTATTCTTTTGCTTAAAATTTTCTATTAACATGCCCCTTTCATTATTATCTTTTTATTGCGCCTTTTTGCGGCTATTATTTCTTTGCATCTTATCACTTAAGTAAGACATCTTTTATTCTTGAACTTTGATTATTGAATCTTGAATTATTATAGCAACCCGGAGGAAAATATGAGCGGCGAAAGTTTTGTCATCGGTGTTGATTACGGCACCGATTCTGTGCGTGCCCTGATAGTCAACGCTATGAATGGCGATGTTGTTGCAACAGCAGTGCATCCCTATGCCCGCTGGAAAGACGGTGCATTCTGCAATGCCGCTGAGAACCGCTTCCGCCAGCACCCTCTTGACCACATTGAGGGCCTTGAGGCGACAATCAGGGAATCGCTTAGTCAGGCGCCCGATGGCACAGCTGAAAAAGTTGTCGGAATTTCCGTTGACACCACCGGTTCAACACCCGGCCCGGTTGACCGTAACGGCACAGCGCTTGCCATGCTTCCTGAATTTCAGGACAATCCCAATGCCATGTTTGTCCTCTGGAAAGATCACACCGCAGTCAGTGAAGCCGAAGAGATCAACAAAACGGCTCGCAGCTGGGGCGGCACCGATTTCACCATGTATGAAGGCGGCATCTATTCTTCCGAGTGGTTCTGGGCGAAAATGCTGCATATCATACGCGTCGACGAGAAAGTCCGCGAGGCAGCCTACTCATGGGTTGAGCATTGCGACTGGGTGACCGGCCTATTGACCGGTATCAGCGATCCACTCGAAATGAAACGAAGCAGATGCGCCGCAGGTCACAAAGCCATGTGGAGCGCTGAGTTTAAGGGCCTTCCTGAAGATGCTTTCCTCGAAAAACTCGACCCGCTCCTCACTGGCATGCTGGATCGTCTCTATACGGAAACTTTCACCTCAGACAAAGTCGCAGGACATCTCACTCAGGAATGGGCGGAACGTCTCGGATTGCCAGCTGGAATTGCTATCGGTGTTGGAGCATTCGATGCTCACATGGGCGCTGTCGGCGGAGCAATCAGGCCCTATGCGCTGTCGAAAGTGATTGGAACCTCAACTTGCGACATGCTGGTAGCCCCAACTGAGGAAGTCGGCGAAAAACTGGTCAGGGGCATCTGCGGACAGGTGGACGGCTCAATAATTCCCGGAATGATCGGTATGGAGGCCGGACAGTCAGCTTTCGGCGATCTATACGCCTGGTTCAGGGATATACTGGCATGGCCGCTTGCGCATGTCATGGATGGCGACGAGAGCAAACTCGAAGCTGCAATCGACCGTATTATTCCCGAACTCACATTGGATGCTGAAAAGCTGGCAGTCGATGAAAGCGGCATCGTGGCGCTGGACTGGATGAATGGCCGACGTACTCCTGACGCCAATCAGAAACTCAAGGGCGCTATCATGGGGCTCAAGCTCGGCAGCAGCGCACCGGCGATTTTCCGCTCACTTGTCGAGGCAACCGCATTCGGCTCGCGCATGATTGTCGAGCGTTTTGAGTCGGAGGGAATCCCCATCAAAGAGGTCATCGCCCTTGGCGGTGTTGCAAAAAAATCACCCTTTGTCATGCAGATACTCGCAGACATCCTCAATCGTGAGATCAAGGTGGTACGCTCCGAGCAGACCTGTGCACTGGGTGCCGCCATGTTTGCAGCAACCGCTGCAGGCATCTATCAAAAAGTTGAAGACGCCATCGAAGCCATGCAAAGTGGATTCGAGTATGAATACCATCCCGATCCCGAACGTGCTGCGATTTACGACAAACTGTATAAGCGATATGCCGATCTCGGTGCGTTCATTGAAGATGAGATTGCTTGAAAGTTCCTTGAGAACTGATACTTAAGCGGAGAAACGTATGAATTATCGAATTATCGCTGTCATTTTGCTCTTGCTGGTCATGACCGCATCATGCATGCCGGGCGACGGTTCACGTCCGTCTGATGAACCCGCAGGGACTATTTCGGCAATCTGGCATGGCTGGATTGCGCCCTTTTCACTCATCAGGGGCTTGTTTAACAGCTCAATCAGTATCTATGAATCGAACAACATAGGCTGGTGGTATGATTTCGGTTTTTATATTGCGGTCATCAGCGGTTTCGGCGGTTTGTCCCTGACGAGAAAAAAGCGCGACAAAAAACGTCCAAATTGCGATTGACAGAATCAGAGGCAAATTTTCGTAAAAAACTTCCTGTAATCTGGAAAGAGACACATTTTCACCTGGAGCGCTTATGCAAATAGAAGATCTTAAAAAAAGCGTCTATGACGCGAACATGGCGCTTGTTGAGCATGGCCTTGTAATCTTCACATTTGGCAATGTCAGCGGTATCGACCGTGAGCGAGGCCTCTTTGCCATCAAACCCAGCGGTGTGGATTATGAGAAACTTGAGCCTGAGCAGATGGTGCTCTGTGATCTCGACGGGAATGTTGCCGAGGCAGGCCTGAATCCCTCATCGGACACTAATACTCATGCCGCACTTTACCGTGCATTTCCTGAAATCGGCGGAGTGGCACATACTCATTCGCGAGCTGCCACCGCCTGGGCGCAAGCCTGCCGCGAGATACCATGCTTCGGAACTACCCATGCCGATTACCTTCCCGGCAGTGTGCCCTGTACGAGGGCGCTAACCGACAATGAGATCAATGGCGATTACGAGACCGAAACCGCTAGGGTCATTATCGAGCGCATGAAAAAAATGTCGCCTTCGGAAGTTGGAATGATGTTGGTGGCATCACATGGCCCTTTCACTTGGGGCGTGTCGCCGGAGAAAGCAGTGATGAACAGCGCCCTGCTTGAGGAAATCGCTCAAATGGCGCTCTCGACCATAAGCATTAATCCCGACTGTCACCAGATCAACCCGACACTTCTCAGCAAGCATTTTCAGCGTAAACACGGGAAAAATTCGTATTACGGACAGAAATCCTCATAGACAAATGAACTGAGATTATTTACACCGTGCCTATACCACATAGCCACTAACGCTGACACCGGTGAAGTAGTGAAAGGTCATGTAGCATCCTTTCGCAGTTTTATCGGCAAGGCAAATCAGACAATAAAGGGTCCCCGACCCTTTCCCGAAAGGGGTTTGGGAAAAACCGTGAAATGCTTCTCTTCTCCGGCATTTTTAAGCCGGACAACTACGGTTTACCCCAACAATCATCACGAATTCAATACAAATCTTATTCTTACGGGGAGATACGCAAAATGACAAACATGCCGAATGTTAACATGGGGATTGTTGCAGTGAGCCGCGACTGTTTTCCTATTGAGCTTTCGAAAAACCGCCGTGACAGAGTGGCTGCGGAATGCGGCAAACAAAATATTCCGCTCACCGTTTGCGATACAATTATTGAAAATGAACATGATGTCATGAAGGCGATTGAAGAGTTGGGCGCAAAAGAGATTAACGCTCTCGTGATCTATCTTGGCAATTTCGGCCCAGAGGGGCCACTTTCCATGCTGGCAGAGCAGTTCTGGGGGCCAGTTATGCTTGTCGGCGCAGCTGAAGAGAGCGCAAACGACCTAATCGGCGGTCGCGGCGATGCCTTTTGCGGTATGCTGAATGCTTCATACAACATGGGGCTTCGTGAACTCACGCCGCATATCCCGGAAAATCCTGTTGGCCTGCCAGATGAAATCGCCGGGCTTATCGGAGAGTTCATCCCGGTTGCAAAAGTGCTTTTGGGGCTCTGGGCGCTCAAGATTTTCTCATTCGGGCCGAGGCCGCAGGATTTCCTCGCCTGCAACGCCCCGGTAAAACCGCTCTATGATCTCGGCGTCGAGGTTATGGAAAACAGTGAACTCGATCTGCTCGACATATTCCGCTCGGCAGAGGGACATTCTGAGATCCCCGCCATTGCGAAAGACATGGCGCAGGAGCTGGGTGCCGGCAACAACTATCCCGACCTCTTAAACAAGCTCGCCCAGTTTGAGCTCGCGCTCTTGAAATTCCACGAGGAGCATCTCGGTGCCAGCCAGTTCGGCGTTTTCGCTAACAAATGCTGGCCATCATTCGAAAAATATTTCGGCTTCGTGCCATGCTTCGTGAACTCACGTCTGGCTGGCAGAGGCATTCCGGTCTCATGCGAGGTTGATATCTATGGCGCACTGAGCGAATACCTTACAGTCGCGGCAACGGACCTCCCGGCAACACTCTTAGACATCAATAATACCGTGCCGGACGACATGATCGCCGATGCAAAAGCAGTTGTTGGCGATTACAAACGTAACGACCTTTTCATGGGATTCCACTGCGGAAACACACCCTCAAGCTGTATGGCCACGTTTGCGCTCAAGCACCAGATCATCATGAAACGCCTGATGGAGCCGGATGGAGAGCCGAACATCACGCGCGGCACCCTTGATGGTATCATCCGCTCAGGCGAGATCACAATGTTCAGGTTGCAGGGAACAGCTGACGCCAAGCTGAAATCCTATATCGCAGAGGGTGAAGTCCTCAATATCGATCCACGCTCACACGGCGGTATCGGTGTGATCGGAGTCAAAAACATGGGACGTTTTTACCGCCATGTCCTCGTCGGCCAGCAGTTCCCGCATCACAGCGCCATCGGGTTCAAGCATTGCGGCAAGACACTGTTCAGCGTTCTCAGGATGCTTGGTATTGATGATGCTTATCATCCGCTGCCCGCTGATATTTATTATCCGAAAGAGAATCCGTTCGGCTAAAGTGTCAGTTGACACTTTTTGTCAGACTTTGTCATAGTTCTTTGAAACTGTTAAAATCACCGCTTATCCAAAAAAATGCCCCGGAGCTTCCACGCCGGGGCATTTTCTTTCTATTAACCGTAAAAGCTGTGATTTTTGCCACATTCATAAGACAGCAACACAGCAGCGAATGACAGCTGAGCGTCATTTCGCGTGTAAACCGCAAGCCCATATCAGACTAAAAAGTGTCTCAGACACTGCCTCAGACACTTTTCGTCAGAAGCGTCACTGTCTCAATGTGATAGGTCTGGGGGAACATATCAACCGGAACTATCCGCTCGACAGAGTATCCCAATGACACAAACTTCTTCAGGTCACGAGCAAGTGTTGTCGGATTACATGAGATATAGACAATTTTCTCTGCGCTGAGTGCGGCGGATGCGGCAACTGCTTCATCACCAAGCCCTGAACGCGGCGGATCAAGTATGATTGTATCGGCAGACATAATGATTTGCGACATACCCTGCGTGTCTTCAGTATGCGTGGAAAAGGACTTGAATCCATGTGCTTTCGCATTAAAACGGCTATCCTTAACAGCGCTCCGTGAGAGGTCATAGAGATGAATTTCCGTTTCCGGATTGAAAACACCAAAGGAAAAGAGCCCGACACCACCGAAACCATCAATGACCAGGCCCGGTTTATCCACATCAACCATACCGCGAACTATATCAATAAGCTGTTCTGCCTGCTGGACATTAATCTGGAAAAATGACCGTTCTTCAATCCTGAATTCCTTGCCTGCAACCGTTTCAAAACGGTATCCCTCACCATAACGTTTGACAAATTTCCCGCCGATGGTGCGATGGCTCACACCCTGAAGGTTGGGAATTTTTTCGAGCAATATAGCAGCGATATGGCTCAGGTCACTGCCCTCTTCCGCAAAGAGTGTAACTAATATGCTGTCCTGACGGCAGGAAGACTGGATGGAGAATTCGTCTATATAGACTATGGTGAAATGATCCCGAAGCTGTTCTCTGATGACAGCGGCTGCACTGTTGATGCTTTCAATTGCCACCGGACAGGACTCGATATCAATAACCCGTTTCGATTTGCGCTCGAAATAGCCGGAAATGAAGCCTTTTTTCGTTCTTCGTGCAGGGTAACGGGCAACTGTCCTGAACGCTTTTTCCACCGGGGACGGCACACAGGGATCAACCGTGACGTTATCAATCCCGGAGAGACGTTTGATCGTTTGATCGACAATTGTCTGCTTCCACTTGAGCTGCTCATCATAGGAAACATGCTGCCACTGACAGCCGCCGCAACGATCGGCGTACTTGCAAAATGCAATAGCTCTCGCCTCTGATGGGGTCGTGAGCTCCACGACTTCACCACGGAAAAAAGACTTTTTGTCCTCAGTGATTGTGACTTCGGCAGTATCACCTGGAACCGTGTCGGGTACAAAAATAACTTTATCGTCGATATGACCGACTCCGTCACCGCCATAGGCGAGGGCGTCTATCGTTACTGTTCTAGTTTTGGATGTCATGAGCTTCTTTCCTGAAATGGATTATTTATCATATAATTTGTGTTGGTGTAAAAAACAAGTGCTTCTGGTTTACCCCACTCACTCTCCGTTCGCATGAGAAGAGAGATGAAGGTACCAGTGGTCACTGTTAATTAGAACAGAACAATTTCTCTATTTAACTCTATTCTATAAGTATTTTGTCACAATGTAATGGGGTGAGTGTGAGTAACTGGCCACAAAGTATCAACCGATGCTGATCCCGGCGATGCAGTGAATGACAGTGAAGCGTCACTTCACGTGAAAACTGTACGCTTTAACTGACAATAAAGTGTCCACTGACACTAGCGGGTCATGAATGGACGCTCCCGCCAGTCGGTCTTTTTGCTGCCTGTAATTGTGAAAATTTTATTGTTAATTGTGCCGTTCAGAGTAATATCTCTAAAATAGGTTGTTTCGATGATTATTTTATCCTTTTGTAATGTCGAGATTTCAATAGTTTTTGGAAAAAATACTGTATCATCAAGCCGCTCAAACTCAAGATAGCGGGTCTGACGGATAAGCCTGTTTTGTACATCATACTGTTCAATACCCGAAACAGTCCAGCTTCCGGGGCTCACACCAATCAATACATATGCGCCCAACGTTTCCTGCGAGCTGGCTTTTATTATATAACGGCCCTCAAAATAATTGGCAATACTGAGATCATGGCTGTCACGATACATTTCAAGAATATTCCCGATATAGGGCCCTGAACCAAGAACAAAACGCTCAGCAAATGACAGTTCAGAAGTATCAGTGTAATAGCCAACATCATCGCCGGGAAAATAAATCCTGAACTTTGTCCCGTCAAAGCCTATCTCACGTTCGGGATCGCTGCTGTATCGAAAAAGCATCTCTCCAGACGCTTTCATGAAAAATTCACCCTCAAAGCGTGCAGGAGCATCATCGTCAATCTCAGCAACGCGTGAGACAGTGCCTTTCGCCGAGCTTATCCGTCCATATGTTTCTCCGACAAGGGCAAGGATTTGATCCACCGTATAATCCTCTACATCATTTTGCCCGGCCAAAAGTGACGTCGGCATCATGAAAATCACCGTCATACACAGCATCAACACAGACAGAAGCGGTTCGGCATATTTCATACACATCCTTACATAATTGAAGGCATTAATAGCATCAGCGCTTTGTGAGGACAGCGTTAACCGAGCCGGGGACAAGATTCAGCAGGGTTTCCCGGCCGTGGCTGTGAACCCTCACTGTAGGTGGAGCGCTTGGCCAGGCAACGGGAAGCATTCCACGAGAATCAGTGATTCCAAAGAAATCACTTTCCCCATGCACCTCTGCACCCTCAACCGGCTGCCCCAGTTCGTCAGTTACAATCAGCGAGGTCAGATAGTTATTACGGCTGATGGAGAGATTGCCATACAATCCCGAAAAGTTGATTTTTCCGGCATAGGGTTTCAGTTTGTGTCTTGATGTCGTAACCGTATTGTTCGTCACAGTCATGAGTTCTCCGGAATCACTTGCCTGAGAATATATAATTGTCATCGGATCAAGAGAACGGATAGTCTCCTCGCCGATAGTAATATAGGTACAGTCAAAAGCGTAGAGCGTCTTAACGCCAACACTGTCAATCATGACCGAAAGGTTGGCATCGGTCCATGCTGCGCCCTCTGTTCTCACTTCCCATGTCATAACAGGGTCGGCAAGCTTCACAAATCCGGGCCCGGTCCGTTCGACATGGAAACGATAGGTATTTTCACCAATTTTTCTCGGCAGAAAGAGTGTGAGAAAATAACGTGAGGCAGGGTGT
>Ga0307988_1001320_pt1 | contig 14225 bp, 15 predicted proteins | sample EllFjometagen183_FD_203166 | JGI IMG/M metagenome (GOLD analysis project Ga0307988, IMG submission 203166) | Marine microbial communities from Ellis Fjord, Antarctic Ocean - #183 | ecosystem: Environmental > Aquatic > Marine > Unclassified | place: Southern Ocean | collected 2014-10-08 | reverse complement strand
CGCGATTATTTTTTCCTGGGTTTGGAACTCTTTGAAACCCAGTTCCGGGTGTTGATGAAAATCGCGTCGAAGACCAATAAGTTCCGGGACAAGCTCTTTCAGATGTTTTTTCAGATTCATAAACTTCAAATACCTTTTAGTTTATTATGTACCTTCTCATATTATGTTGCATATCATATTATATACCATGACAAAACAATCTGAATATATAATAAGTTCAAAAAAAGCAAGTCGTTAATAGCATCGCTGCATCGCAGGCCAGCCAGAGAAGTTCGGCAGAAAACAATGTTTTTGCTTTAACCTTGAGGTTTGGTAGAAAATCCGCCATATTTAATTTTTATCTGATTAAAATAAGATTCGGGCAGACCCCGGAAAGGAAAAACCGTATGAAACCAGCACCTCAGACCCCGCCGCCAGCTGATGCCGATGTCCGAAAAGCTATTGCTCCCGTGATCTGCTATCCCGTGGATACTTTGCCTATGCCGGATATGGATCTCTACAAAAAGGCCAGGAAGGCGTTGGAGAAAGTTGAAGAGGTGTTGGTGCAACCCAGAGATGCCAATACCTTTAAAGTGCCTGCCGGACATTTTTTCAGGATTATCAGCATGGAAGGTCCCCAGGTGGGAGACCTTAACATCTGGGCAAAAGACGATCTGACCGAGCGGTTCTACAGCGGTAAAACCCGGGCGCTCCACGGTACTCACCTTGACGTCGGAGACCGTATGTGGAGCAGTTTTCCTTATCTACGGCCTATGGCCACCATCACCCATGATACCCTGGACTGGTATGGGTTTGATGAATTTGGAGGTTCTGTCCATGATGTCATTGGCACCCGCTGCGATCCCTACACGGGCCGTCTCCTTAGCGGAGATGACTACCATTTATGCTGCCATTCCAATTTGATTCGGGCCTTGGTTGCTGAGACCGGACTGTCTCCCGACCAGGCCGAACACCACGTCCATGATGTGCTCAATGTATTCATGTGCACGGGATTTACAAAGGATACCCACCAGTATTTCATGAAAGCAAGCCCCGTGCGGCCAGGGGATTTCCTTGAGTTTTTTGCGGAAATTGATCTTTTGGGCGCCTTGTCTGCCTGTCCGGGCGGAGACTGCAGCTCCGAGCATTCCAGTGATACGGTTGCCTGCTACCCGTTAAAAGTGGAGGTTCTCAGGCCTGAAAAAGGTGCCTTGGACGGCTGGATGCCGCCTGGTCCGTCTGCCTATTGCCGCAGCCACGGTCTTTAAAAAAAATAATAGGCAAAAGGGGTGTAATACTTTAGCGTCCGGGGCAGGTTTCCCAGACATTGAGTTGATGGTAAAAGGTGTTTAATTGATTTGGTATCACTCAGGATTACCGGGAAATCCCATATAGATGGACACTATAAACGCTTTTCTGGAAGGGGCCTCCTTCAGGAATACCTTTGAGTCACAAGAGAGCAACTCAAGGATCACATTGCCCGGGATACTGATACTCGTGTTAATCATTTAGACAGAGATCGTGCTGTTGTATTGAGTTTGATAGTGATTTATCCCTTGCATGGCGTATATTTTAAGGTATTTTGATAAAATCAGCAAAAAACAAAAAGATAGTACTTTTCATAGGGTCTTAGCATTTTAGACATACGATAAGGAGATAGAAGTTAACTTTCGGAGCGATTCAGCAGTCTTTGTGAAAAGCGATTGGATTACCATTCTTTCGAGACACTTTCAAAGTTTATCCTCAAAAAGAAAATTAAATTAATTTTATTGACAATAAATTTAATTTAAATTAATTTTTATTCATCAAAATTTTATATTATAAAATTAAGTGTACTTATGGATAATAAAAAAATAGATACCCTAGACCGACAGTTGATCAAACTGCTCTCCGTGGACGGCAGGATGCCGGCAAAGGAATTAGCAAAAAATCTTGAAGTTTCAGCCCCCACCATCCAGTCCCGGGTTCGTTCGCTTATCGAACGTGGTATTCTCAAGGTGGCGGGAATGGTAAATCCTTTCCGGGTAAAGAATATGCTGGTAGCCATCATTGCTATCCGGGTGGATGACAACGGAAAAATGGGGCAGGTTATTGACCAGCTCATGGAATTCGAAAACGTTTCCTGGGCTATTGCCATAACCGGTCGTTATGATATTTTTGCCGAAGTGGTTGTGACCGAGGGAATTGAATGGATGTTTAAATTTTATGAAGAAGAAATGAGCAAATTAGACGGTGTCAGCCATGCGGAATCATTCATGGTGACCCATACACGACGCAAATGGACACTGCTGCCTCCCAATATTAAAGGCTGGATCTTAGAATAAATTCAAGGACAATTTTATGAAAATCAAAAACATTACCATATGGAAAGAGGATCTTGAACTCACACGTCCTTATACCATTGCCTATGAAACCGTAAGTTCAGTTGAAAATTTATTTGTGCAACTTGAAACTGAAAACGGATTCACCGGTATTGGCGCAGGTTCACCGGCCGAAGATGTGACCGGTGAAAGTATCATTGCCTGCGAAAAAGCCCTGACCTGCAACCTGGAATCTATTTTATCAGGAAAAGATATCAGATATAGCCGTTCACTGCTCAAGGAACTCAATACCGCCCTGGCAGATACCCCCGCAGCAATGGCAGCGGCAGACATTGCCCTTCATGACCTTTTAGCCACGGCAATGGGCCTGCCCCTGACAGACATTCTCGGGCGGGTTCATGAATCCCTGCCAACTTCCATCACCATTGGGATTATGTCTGTCAAGGAAACTCTGGAAGAAGCCAGGGAATATCTGGCAAACGGATTTTCCATTCTAAAAGTAAAAACCGGGCTGGATGTTGAAGAAGATATCGAGCGAATTCTCAGACTCAACGAAGAATTCAAACAGACCATTACCATGCGGGTCGATGCCAACCAGGGGTATGGTCTTAAGGAATTACACCATTTTTATGAAAAAACGTCAGGCCTAGTGGAATGCATCGAACAGCCTCTTAAAGCAAGAGCGCATGCAGAAATGAGATCACTGCCGGATCATATCCGCCGGATTTCAATGGCCGATGAAAGTCTTCTACGTCCAGAAAGTACGATAGATCTTCTTACATTGCCCCAGCCGTTTGGTATTTTCAACATTAAATTGATGAAATGCGGTGGTATTTCTCCTGGAATGGAAATTGCCAATATGGCCGGACATGCCGGCATTGACCTGATGTGGGGCTGTATGGATGAAAGTATTGTCAGCATAGCCGGAGCCCTTCATGCGGCCCTGGCTTCCAGGGCCACAAAATATCTGGACCTGGACGGCAGTTTGGACTTGGCACGGGATATTGTATCCAGAGGTTTCATTATGAAAAATGGATGGTTAAAAACAACTGATCAACCGGGATTGGGAGTAAAAAGAATCTGATGAACTCTGAAAATAATTCTAACACAGACCCTTTGAATATAAAAAAGAAATTGATGATGGGAACATCAGTTGTCCTGACCAATGGCAGTCTGGATCATGAAGATGCAAAAACCGCCCATGGCCTGATCCGCGGGTCTGATCGATTTGAAATCACCGGTGTTATCGACCATAACAGTGTCGGACAGGATGCCGGTGAGGTCCTGGACGGCATCCATCGAAATATTCCAGTTTATGAAAATTTGGAGGCTTACCTGGCTGACAAGGGCAAAAAGCCCAATTATGCTGTCATCGGTGTTGCTCTCTGCGGAGGGCGCTTGGATGAACAATGGCTGGCGTTGACATTGGATATTCTCAGCCAAGGAATTTCCATTGTTAACGGGATGCATATGCTGCTGGGCGACAATCCGGTTTTTCAGGCAGCAGCTAAAAAAAATAATGCCAGGATCATTGATGTTCGAAGACATAAACCCTTTGACCAGCTTCATTTCTGGTCCGGCCGTATCTTTGACATGAAAATCCCAAGGATAACTGTGCTGGGTACCGATTGCGCCCTGGGAAAAAGGACCACTTCCCGGATGATCGTCGAGGCATGCCGGAAAACAGGAATGACGGCTGAAATGATTTATACCGGACAAACCGGCTGGCTCCAGGGCAATCCCTATGGATTTATCCTGGATACCACCATCAATGATTTTGTCAGTGGAGAAATTGAGGCTGCCATTATACAATGTGAACAGGAGGCTAAACCTGATCTTATCATTATTGAAGGTCAATCCGGGATGCGAAATCCCCTGGGCCCCTGTGGCACGGAAATCATTGCTTCAGGAAATGTTAAAGGTGTAATTCTCCAGCACACACCGTTCAGAAAATTCTATGATACAACAGATGAACTGGGGTGCCTGATGCCAGATATAGAAAGCGAGATAAAACTTATTGAAATGTATGGAACAAAGGTCATTACCGTAGCACTCAACGGCACCGGCGGCAGCAGAGAAGACTTAAGTTCATATGCCCGGTTCCTTGAGGAAAAAACAGGAATTTCTGTTGTCTGCCCTTTGGAAGAGCCCATGGAAAAGATACTACCCACGATCAGACAATTCATACAGGATCATGATCAGTTACCAGATACCACATCCATGGCAAAAGACTGCAATAACAAAGGAGACCATCATAATGCCTGACATACTCATTAAAAATGCCAGTGTAATTGATGGAAGCGGAGCAGATGCTTTTCAGGCAGATCTTGTGGTCTCAAATGGAATGATTATCAACATGGATCCTGATATCGATATGGCTTGCACCCATACCATTGATGGATCAGGCTTGGTGGTCTGTCCGGGATTCATCGATATTCACACCCATTCAGATTTCACCCTCCTGCTGGAACCTTTGGCCCAAAGTCGGGTAAGACAGGGTGTGACAACTGAAGTCACAGGGAACTGCGGCGGATCTCCCGGCCCAATACTTGCCTCAGGGCAGGATGCGTTCATGGAATATATGACAGATCTGGGCAAATATTATAAAGACCATATCCCCCAAAAGAATTGGAATTGGAAAACTCTGGATGATTTTTATGAGCAGTTATCCATCCGGGGAACGGCTGTCAATGTCGCTCCCCTGGTCGGTCACTCCACCCTTCGGGCCAATGTGATGGGATATGAGGACAGGCCGCCTGATCAAGCGGAAATGAAGCAGATGAAACACCTTTTGAAAACAGAGCTTGAAAAAGGGGCATTTGGGTTATCATCCGGCCTGATTTATCACCCGGGCGCTTTTGCCCAAGCCTTCGAACTCACGGAACTGGCTAAGATTGTCAATGAATTCCAGGGTATTTATTCAACCCACATGCGAAGCGAAGGGAAATTTCTTTTTGAAGCAGTAGATGAAGCCTTGGACGTGGCCCGAAAATCAGGTGTATCCCTTCAGATTTCCCATTTAAAATGTGAAACCCCTGTCATGTGGGGAAAAAGTGGCGAGCTCCTTGAAAAAATCAACCAGGCCATAAAAGAAGGAATCCGCGTTAACTTTGATCAATACCCCTATGCGGCCTATCATACCAGTTTACTGGAAATTTTCCCCTGTTGGGCCAAGGAGGGTGGTTCCACAAGAATGCTGGATATACTCAACTCAACCCAAGGCCGGCAACAAGTAATGGCTGATATGATCCATCCCTCCGACGGCTGGGATAATCCCATGGAGGGCCTGGGCTGGGATCAGATAAAGATCATAGGATATGCACAGCCTGAAAACCGGGTGCTGAACGGCCTCACCGCTGCGGCCATGGCCAAGATGCGAAAACTTGATCCCCTGGAAGCCATTTTCCAGGTCTTTTGTGAGGAAAAAGGGGGGATTGGAATGATTGTATTTGCCATGTCTGAGAACGATTTGACGACCATCCTGCAGCACCCTTACGGCATGGTTGGTTCTGACGGATGCTCTGTGACACCGGATGGTCCCACTGGCAAATCCCCGGTTCACCCCCGTTTTTACGGTACTTTCCCCAGGGTTTTGGGAAGATATGTACGTGAAAAAAAAATCATTTCCCTGGAGCAGGCGGTTCATAAAATGACCGGGCTTCCAGCCCAAAAACTGGGCTTAAAGGAACGGGGCTTGATTAAAAAAGGCATGGCCGCGGATCTGGTGCTCTTTGATCCCGGGAAAATCGATGACATTGCCACATTTGATAACCCTCATGAGTATCCCGGGGGAATTACCCAGGTGATGATAAATGGCACCATTGTTATTGAAAACGGTGAACACACAGGAAAGCTTCCGGGCAGAAGGCTTTTCAATAGTAATTAGCAAGCGTTCTGCGATCTGCCAAGTTTGAATACAAGAATAGTTAAATGTCCCAATAACGTTTTAGGAGGAACACATGAAAAAAAGAATCGGTTATTTGATGTTAATGATACTGACGGCACTGTTGATTCTGGCACCTGTCCAGGCAAAGGCGGAGAAGGTAATATATGCGGCAGCCAATCCCAATGAACTTGGCGTCACAACCTTTAATCCCATTAAAGTGGAATTGAACCACGAAGCCATGTACATCATCTTTGACAGACTCATCGAATGGGGAATAGATGGAAAGTTTTACCCGTCTCTGGCTGAATCCTGGACCATCAGTGAGGACGGCCTGACATGGGACATGAAATTAAAAAAAGGCGTCAAATTTCATGACGGTTCCGATTTTAATTCAGAGCTGGTCAAATGGTTTCTCAAGGAGATGGAAACCGGCCCCTCCGGCTACATGGTTGCTTCTTTAGACAATGTTGAAATCACAGGCCCCCATTCTGTTATTATCCATATGAAATACCCTGATCCCAATATGTTTTTTAATATGTCCCAGTCCTTTATGTCCGTTCCCTCTATGGTTGCCTATAAGAAATATGGAGAAGAATTCGGTATCAAGCACGTGGTGGGGTCCGGACCGTATAAATTTGAATCATGGTCACCTGGAAATGAATTGGTCCTGGTAAAGAATAAAGATTACACCTGGGGACCGGCCTCGGTTAAAAATAAAGGGCCTGCCATTATTGATCGCGTCATCTACCGGGATATGAAAGAAGAATCCACACGGTTTTTAGAACTTAAAACAGGCAAACTGGATGTTGTTTTTGCCGTACCTACCATGTTTATCGATAAGATTGAAAAAGATAAAAAACTCAATATTGTACGCCTTCCCGGGGATTCACTGTATCACATGATCATGAATACCCAGTCTGCTCCCCTGGATGATAAACTGGTCAGAAAAGGGATCGCCCTTGCAGTCAATCAGGACAGCATCACCAAAAGTGTATTTGCAAATGCCGGCAAACCTGCCTACACCTATTTGGTCGACTCGCTTCCGGCAAGCAAGGTGGATCCCAAAGATCAGATCCGCTTTGACCTTGAAGGATCCAAGGCTGCCTTTGAGGAAGCAGGATGGAAGATGGGTCCGGACGGAATCCGGGTGGATAAAGACGGCAAAAAACTTGAGCTGAAACTGCTGGCTAAAAATGAATCTTCCTACCGGCGCTCTGCCGAGGTGATCCAGGCCCAGCTGGCAAAGGCCGGTGTTGATGTAAAAATAACCCTGATGGACCCAAGCTCCATCCGGGCCTATTATAAAAAAGGCAAACACCAGCTGGCTGTCCGGTCATATGACTGGGAAAATGCTGATATCCTGGAATGGTTTCTAAACTCAAAACGCATGGGATATCCCAATGCAGCCATGTACCATGACAATGAGTCGGATTATTTAATGCAAAAAGCCATGACCCGGTCCCGCACACAGGAAGAACGGGTGGCCAATTTCAAAGAGTATCACACCTATCTTCTGAACCAATATGTCTGGGCTCCGTTTTATCTGCCAGCCAAGATTTTTGCCGTGGGCAATCGACTGATATATCCGAAAGACAGCCTTGACAGACGTTTTATGGGAATGGGCGTATTGGACTGGGATGTAAAATAACCCTAGGTTTTCAGGATTTTATCCTCTGATCTCTTTGGGGGCAGTCTTTCCATCAAAGAGATCAGAGAAAACCCAAAAAAAATTACACTTAATTTGTTCGGAGAAGAAAATCCATGTGGCAGTTTGTTTTACGCCGTTGCTTACTGATGATCCCGATATTCGTTGTGGTGTCCATCATTATCTTTTCCCTGATTCACATTGTTCCCGGCACTCCCATTGACAACCTTATCGGTCCGGGAATGACCAAAGCCCATGAACAAAAGCTGGTGGAAAAATACGATCTGGACAAGCCCATACCGGTCCAGTATTTTCTCTGGTTTAAAAAGATGCTTCACGGGGATCTGGGACGATCCATCATAGAAAAACGGCCGGTAACGGAATTGCTGCTTCACCATCTGCCCTACAGCCTTTCCCTGGGGCTCACCGCCATTGTGCTCTCCTTTGTGCTGGGGGTATCCATGGGAATCATTTCTGCGGCAGCAAAAAATACTATTTTTGATCATCTGGCCATGCTGGTTGCATTGTTCGGGGTCACCATCCCTTCTTTCTGGCTGGGGTTGATTCTTATTTTGATTTTTGCCGTGTGGTTGCCCTGGTTCCCCATATCCGGTTCCGGCACCCTGATGTCCATAGTTCTCCCCGCCATCACGATTGGGTTGGGCGGTGCCGGGTTAATTGCCCGGGTCACCCGGGTGTCTATGCTGGAAGTGGCATCAAAGGATTTTATTGTCATGCTCCATGCCAAGGGGCTTGGAAAAAAAGCTATTCTGTTGAAACATATTTTAAGGAATGCATTAATACCGGTAATTACTATCCTGGGGTTGCGGATCGGATGGGTCCTGGGGGGTACGGTGACCGTTGAGATTGTTTTTGGCCGGCCAGGCCTGGGACAGATGTTGATCACCGGCCTGTTTCGAAGAGATTATCCGGTCATCCAGGGAACCATGCTGGTCCTGGCCATGAGTATTATTATGGGCACCTTTCTGGCCGATATTTTGTATGCACTGACCGATCCCCGGGTGAGGGATCAATATAAATGAAAGATAAGGGGTATTTTTAGCAATCAACCATGGAAAACATTCAAACTTCTGAAAATATTAAACCACCTGCCAACCGATGGCTGAGACGCGTAAAAAAATTAAAGTCCAATATGGCCGGCCTTTTAGGCGTTATCATTATTGCCGGGCTGATTTTTGTTGCCGTAACTGCTGATTTTATATCCCCCTATTCCTACAAGGAACAGGACTTTAGTATCATGAACAGCCCGCCGTCCACGGCGCATTTTATGGGTACGGATGAATTCGGCAGGGATGTGTTCAGCCGGATTCTCCACGGATCAAGGGTTTCAGTCTATGTTGGGGTAGTCTCGGTGGGCCTGTCTGTTTTTATAGGAGTTATTTTAGGAGCCCTTGCTGGATATTACGGTGGATGGCTGGATCAGAGCCTGTCCATTGTCACGGATCTGACATGGTCATTGCCGGAAATTCTGGTGGCCCTTCTTCTGGTTGCCGTGGTGGGAGCCGGGATTGAGTGCGTCATCATTGCCATCGCCCTGACCTATTGGGCGCAGTATGCCCGGTTGATCAGGGGACAGATTCTCATGCTTAAAAATGAAATTTATGTGGAAGCCACCCGTTCCCTGGGAGCAAACGATTTTACGATTTTGTTCAAGCATCTTTTCCCCAATGCCATTGCACCGGTGATTGTTGCTGCAACCATTGGAATCGGACAGGCCATCGTTCTGGAGGCAACCCTTGGATTCTTAGGCATGGGAGCCCAACCGCCCATGCCCAGCTGGGGTGCCATGATGAGCAATGGAACTGCTTACCTGTTTATTTCGCCATGGGTTATTGTCTTTCCGGGCCTTGCCATGATGATTACAGTTTTCGGGTTTAATCTTTTCGGAGATGCACTGGTAGACATCATGGACATCAGAGAGGATACTTTGAAATGACACTCTTAAAGGTGGAGAACCTGAACGTCTCCTTTAGGACCCGGGACGGGGTTGTAGAACCGTTAAGCAACATCAGTTTTGACATTGATGCCGGAGAAATTTTAGGACTTGTGGGAGAAACAGGGTCTGGCAAATCCGTCACTGCACAGGCGATCATGGGGCTGCTTCCTTTCCTGGACGGCCGGATTTCAACCGGCCGGATCCTTTTTAATGATCAGGACCTGCTTGCCATTTCTGAAAAAGAATACCAGCAGTTAAGAGGAAACCAGATTTCCCTGATATCCCAGAACCCCATGACGTCTCTGGATCCGGTTTATAAAGTGGGGGATCAGATTGTGGAAGGTTTAAAACTCCATATGACCATCACCAAGGAAAATGCCCGGAAAAGGGCGGTTGATGTAATGACATCTCTTGGTATTCCCAATGCAGACAAGGTCTTTAATCAATATCCCCATCAACTCTCGGGCGGTTTAAAGCAGAGGATTGTCATTGCCATGGGTCTGTGTTCTGATCCCAGACTTCTGATTGCGGATGAACCCACCACCGCCCTTGATGTTACCGTCCAGGCCCAGATTATTGAATTGTTTAAAAGAACAACACAAGAACGGAATATCGGGCTAATAATGATTACCCATGATCTGGGTATCATTTCTCATTTGTGTGATAAGGTGGTTGTCATGTACGCAGGGAACGTGGTTGAGACAGGTCGGGTTGAATCTGTTTTCACGGAACCGAAACATCCCTATACCAAAGCATTACTCAAATGTATTCCAAAGTTGGGCATGGCGGACCGATCTTTGCACGCCATTCCGGGAAATGTTCCCAGCGTGCGAACCTATCCCGATGGATGCAGATACCATCCACGCTGTCCCGATGCAAAAGCATATTGTATGGAAAACATTCCTGAAATTATCCCGGTCAAAAAGACTCTGGTAAAATGCCATCAATTCACCCCCCAATGGAGGACAGCGTCATGACTTCCTTAGTTGAGATTAGGCAACTGTCCAAATTTTTCCCCGTGACCAGCGGGTTGATGCATCGAAAAACCGGGGACGTCAAAGCGGTAAATGAGGTATCCTTTGAAATTTTCAGGGGAGAATCTCTGGGGGTTGTCGGCGAATCAGGCTGTGGAAAATCCACCCTTGCAAGACTCATTTTAAGCCTGATCCCCCCCACATCAGGAACCATTACATTTGACGGGCAGGATATCAACCGTATCGGCAAAAACCAGTTGCGCCATTTAAGGCGGAAAATGCAAATGGTTTTTCAGGACCCCCATTCGTCCCTTGACCCCCGCAATTCCATTTACCGCAGTTTAGAAGAGGTTTTTAAAATTCAGAAAGTCCCCCTGTCACAGGAAAAGATAAATGCACGTATTGTGGAACTTCTGGACATGGTCGGTCTGAAACCCGAGCATTGCCGTTCCTACCCCCACCAATTGTCCGGAGGACAGAAGCAGAGAGCTGTTATTGCACGGGCTCTGGCGCTTACGCCCGAGTTTATCATTCTGGATGAACCAACTGCAGCCCTGGATGTATCGGTTCAGGCCCAGATCATACTCCTGCTCCAGCAACTGGGCGACCAGTTTAATATGACCTATCTGTTTATTTCACATGACCTTGCCCTGGTGGATTATTTCTGTCAGCGGATCATTGTCATGTACCTGGGCAAAATAGTGGAAATCACACCGGCTAATTTATCTCAAAAACAACCCCGACATCCCTATACAAAGGTACTGATGGAAAGCGTGTATGTTGCAGATCCCCTGAAAAAAACTCAAACGCCTATTATTAAAGGAGAAGTGCCCAGTCTTTTTAACATCCCTGAAGGATGCTCGTTTGAAAATCGCTGTAGTTTTGCAAAAGACATCTGCAGGAAAAAGTCCCCTGAACTTATGGAAATTGTGCCGGGTGAATTTATGGCCTGTCATTTCCCCCTAACCTATCCAGAAGAGGACGATGCATAATTGCATAGTTTTTGGATGAATGTTATTGATCCTCCCTAGTCCGGGCTTTTTGAATTTTTCCCAAATACCACATCTGGTGCAGACCGTTTTTTTATCATTAGACTTAAAAATCATGTATACCTTTAATCCAGTGCGATGCGATTTTTTAATTTTTTTTTATTGGAGTTGGATTATGCCGATAACAGACCATAAAAATTATCCTTTTTCTTTTTCCATGATAGACATTAAAAAAATTGATCCTTCTCCCTATCAACACCGCAAATACTTTGATGAAAACAGTTTAAGAGAGCTTGGAGCAAGTATATTGCGGGATGGACTGATTGAACCGATTATCATTAGACCTCAGAAAAAAGGCAGGTTTCAGCTTATTGCAGGAGAACGAAGGCTCAGAGCAATTAAAAATTACACGGATATGACGAATATCCAGGCAAAAATCGTAGTCGTTGATGATCTTCAGGCAAGAAGAATAAGTTCTGCAGAAAACCTTTTACGAGAAGATTTATCAGTCATAGAAACCATTGAAGCAACCATTGAAATCATTGATGTGGAAATGAGCAAAGAGCCTGAGTATTTGACGGTAGGCAAAACACCCCTTGAAAGGGTGGCAAAATTGCTTACAAAGCTTGATTCTATAAGGCGTAACAGGGAACGTGGGTCTGTTGTTTTAGAGGCTGAAAATGACCTGTCCAACAAATATGTTCTCTTTTAATCGCTACTTTTTAGAAAACTTGACAAAGTTTACGTATTTGTATACTTTGGGTTTATGAAGTCAATATCATTTTACAAGAGCACTTTAGGAAATTGCCCTGTTGAAGACCATCTTAATTCTCTTTCAGACACTCAAGTCGCTAAAATTACTTGGGTTTTGAAATTAATACGTGAAACTCAAAATATCTCAACCAACTATTTTAAGAAACTGGTCAACACAGATGATATCTGGGAAGTAAGAGTTAGTGTAGGAAAGAATATTTTTCGCCTGCTTGGTTTCATACAGGATCAGGAATTAATAATTTTGACAAATTCTTTTCAAAAGAAAACTCAAAAAACACCAAGAAAAGAAATTAAATTGGCTGAAAAAAGAAAAAAAGAATATTTGAATAGGAGGTAATTATGGATGACCTTGATAAATATATAGAGAAAAGAAAAAATAGAAGTCCAAAATTTGCTCAAAACTATGAGAAAGGCTATGAGCAGTTTAAAATTGGAGTTCTCCTTAAGCAGGCTCGCCTTGAGGCCGGGTTCACCCAAGAACAGGTTGCAAATAAATTAAAAACTGGCAAATCTGCAATCTCAAGAATCGAAAATCATGCCGAAGATATTCGTTTATCAACATTAGTAAACTACGCACAGGCTTTGGGTAAAAGCCTCAAGTTAGAAGTGGCATAATCTGCAAACAAAAAGAACAAGCCGTTTCAGGCGACTGCTGCATTATAACCATAAGTAATATGCTCCTAATAATCGTTTTCATTTACCCGTACTATTCAGTCCGGGCACAGTTCGGGCCTTTGCCGGGGTGAGCCCTCCATGGTTTTCATGGCTCGTTTCTCCGCAACCTTTGGTATGGTCTGTGATCCTCCAGGAAAAAACAGACCAGGAACGGTTTGCCTGAAAAGGATTTTGGTAAACGAAGTGTCTGCCGCAACCCCAATATTGCTGCCTTGTTGCTGCGGTGTGATTATATAGAGAAAATGGGCTCTGGTATTGAGCGGATATATGAAGCCCTGAAAAAAGAAAATTGTCCTCCTGTAAAAATTGACTATACCACTATGTTTTCCCTTGTATTTCCAAGGCCAAGTTATGTGAAGAAACAGGTCTGACACCCAAAGGGATCGAGTGGCAGATCACCCACACAAAATATCCGCCCGTTGGAACTTTGAACACAGACTTTTCCGGACAAAGCGATTGTCTCTGCAGTGCGGAGACAATTGAGCTGGACTCATCTTAAAAATTTGATTTATATGGATGATCCGGATATGGGTATTTAAAAACCCGAGACCAATGACTGAATTTACAACTTCTGAAACAAAGGGATTAAAACCGCCGCCACTGTCCAAAATACCGGATACTTCCATTTTTTTAACGAAATCAACGTTTGTATGCATCCATCCGAGCCTCAGACCAGGTGCCAGGATCTTTGAAAAGGACCCCAGGCTGATCAAGGGGCAAGTATCGATCCAGTTGCCCATGGGAGGGGGCGGATACTGCCCCTGGCATCCGCTTATGAAATACAGCACTACATTAAACCTGCGGGCATGAGCGTATCATGTTTGGATCAGACTTCTAAAATTAATTTTACTTTTTTGATAATATTCTTTATAAATCATGTATACCTTTAACCCAGCGTGATGCGATTTTTTAATTTTTTTTTATTGGAGTTGGATTATGCCGATAACAGACCCTAAAAATTATCCTTTTTCTTTTTCCATGATAGACATTAAAAAAATTGATCCTTCTCCCTATCAACACCGCAA
>Ga0307988_1001318_pt1 | contig 14249 bp, 14 predicted proteins | sample EllFjometagen183_FD_203166 | JGI IMG/M metagenome (GOLD analysis project Ga0307988, IMG submission 203166) | Marine microbial communities from Ellis Fjord, Antarctic Ocean - #183 | ecosystem: Environmental > Aquatic > Marine > Unclassified | place: Southern Ocean | collected 2014-10-08 | reverse complement strand
TCACTTTCTGGTTATTGTATATTTCTTAAAATCCAAATTAATGCATTAGCTACGTTAATTATATACCTCTTTTTAGAAATTGGCGTACTATTTTTAGTACTAAGCCAAGACAAATTTAGGGTTAAATGTAAATTTAAACGCAACTTTTTTCTCGACATTTACTTTTACCTTTACAAACGTGTATTTAGTTTTGCCAATAGTCATATGACTGTTAGTATTGAACTAACCCAATTCATCCCACGTCTAAAGACACGGGTGTTCTTGGGTGGGTAATAAAAAAACTATCATAGAAATAATTGAAAAACTAAAAACTGAATAATGGTATTCGGTTTTTTAAATTGACGTTATTGGATGTTGAAGGTATAATGCAATTAATAAAGCCATTGGAGAAATTAATTGTTTAACGGCGGCGATAAAAGTAAACTAGGAAGTCAGCAGCTGATAAAAGAAACCAATATCAGACGCGTCTTTAAACTTGTCAGCAACTATGATGGCATTTCTCGTGCGGAACTGGCGAATCAAACAAGCCTTAGCCCTACAACTATTTCATCACTTGCAGAAGAACTTATTAGAGAAGGACTCATAAAGGAAGCCGGAACAGCTGACTTACTTACGAGTGGCAGAAAACCAATAATGCTTAAGGTAAATTCTTTGGGCGGGTGCATGGCAGCAGTTGATCTTCAGGAAAATGGATACTATATAGGGCTATTTGATCTAAAATGTAAATTGCTCATAGAAAAATTTATAGAGTTGACAGACTATAATGAGCTCGGGATTTCCTTAATAAGCAATATTTCTAAAATAACAAAGCAACTTGGATATAAAAATTCGCACTTAATGGGAATTTGTATTGGAGCGCCGGGAATTATTGACAGAGAAAAAGGAATTATAGTTTCTTCAACAATTCTTCCTGTTGATAGTAATAACATGTTTATTAAGCAACTGACCGAAACTTACCCAACTATAGAAATCAGACTTGTAAATGAATCAAGCCTCAGCGCATATACTGAAATGAAGTATGGTAGATCAACCGCTGGAATAAATAATCTTATATATATTGACATACATACAGGCATAGGGGCCGGAATCATAATAAACGGCAGCATGTATGAAGGGTCTAATGCTCTTGCCGGGGAATTCGGACACATTTCAATTGACCTTAATGGACCGCTTTGTAAATGCGGAAGCAGAGGCTGCCTTGAAACACTGGCAAGCATACCGGCTTTGGTGGCAGAGGTCGAAGGCGATACAGGTTTTTCCGAAGATATAACCAGGGCAGGGACAGTTGATGAAAAATTTAAAATTATTGCAGAAGTATATAGAGACCACGGTGGGTTTTATAAAGAAATCAATGCCATGGCCAGATATATTTCCTATGGGATTAATAATACAATTAACCTAATGAATCCGGGGGCGGTTGTAATTGGTGGAAAAGCTGTTGAACTGGGCGAAAAATTTCTTAAAGAAATAAACAAAACACTAGGCGTAATTGGTCTAAAAAGCAACAGAAAAACTATGATTTTATTATCGGAATTTGAAGGAAATCCCGTTACAGCAGGGGGCGCGCAGCATATTTTTAATATATTATTTTGAGGTGAAAAAATGAGAGCAGCTTTTGGAAAAATTAAAATCACTCCGGAAAATGGAATTCCTATGGGTGGCAATGTAAGATTAGATAATAAGTCTAGAGGTGTGCATGATGATCTATATTGCAATGTTATTATGCTCAATGATGGTAAAACTGAGATTTGTATGATGGGATTTGATTTTGTCGGACTAAAATACACAACATGTACAGATGTTAAGAGCAGAGTGGAAAAAGCAACCGGCATTTCTTCTGATAATATAACAATGTGGGGTACACACACTCACTCAGGTCCCGATACTTGTATGCGCTTTTATCACGGCATTGATAACATAATTGATGAATATCTTGATTGGGTGGCAGAAGTGGTTGAAAAGGGCTGTGCAGATATTCACAAAAATTATAAAAAAGTAGTTTTGAAAACCGGTAAAAAAGAAGTTTATGATTTAAGTTTCAACCGACGACTTGTCCGAAAAAATGGTGAAGTGGTCATGAATTTCGAACAATTTGAGATTGACGATATAGTCGGTACAACAGGACCAATTGACCCGGAACTGCTCACTCTTTCAGTTTGGGATACAGCTGGTAAAATGAAAGCGGTTTTAGTTAATTTCACACTGCATCCGGCGATTCTTGTTGGTCTTGATTGGTTGATCTCCAGAGACTATATAAACTATCTGGATAGTTATCTGCTTGAAGAATATGGAGAAAATACGGTTGTTTTGTTTGCAAATGGTGCAGAGGGAAATATAAATCATTTAAATTATGAAGATCCGGCTCAGTGGAGAGATTTTAGAGAAACAGACAGGATAGGAACAAAACTGGGTGAATTTTCAAAACAGAGCATTGAGGTTTCACTGCCAGTTGAGGGTAATCTCAATTACATAAGCGAGACAGTCACCTTTCCTTACAGAGCTATAACAAAAGAAGAGAAAACCTGGGCAGATATGGTTATAGAACGCGATAAAGATAAGGTTGAAGATATGTTTGATGGTATTCCGGATAAAACATATGCAAAAATGATTAAAGGAATGCTGGTACGACCTGATAAAGAATTCACAACAGTACTACAGGGGCTATCTATAGGGGATTATGCGTTTTTCACTTTTCCAGGAGAAGTTTATGTTGAATTTGGGCAAGCTGTTAAAGAACTTTCACCATATGAGAACACAATGATTTTAGGATTGTCCAACAGCCAATCAGGATATATCCCTAAAAAAGAGGCGTTCTCTCAAGGAGGTTACGAAGTACAGACTGCGTGGTCAAGTCAGCTTGAATATGATGCCGGTGATGATTTGGTAAATAAGATAAATGATAAACTGATTAAACCCATGAAAGGTTAATAATGAAGATTATTGAACGAAAGGCAGCTGATAATAAGTATCTGCACAGGGATTTTCATATCTCAATGAATATGCTCATGGAATATATTTGTAAAGAGTATGGTTCTGCTGCGCTTATTGAGTATTTGGCGCAGTTTACACAAGAATTTCATTCTAAGCGAAAGAAGTGTCTGCAAAAGGGCGACCTTGGCTGTTTAGAAAAATATTTCAAAGAGACATATGAAAAAGAAGAGTGGCCAGTGCATATTGAGTTTACAAATGATGTATTAATAATTTCACAAGAAACCTGTCCCGGAATTTCATATTTGCGAAAAAGCGGACATAAACCTGTTGAACAGTACATAGAAACATATACGACCGTTTATAAAACTTTATGTCAAGATACTCCATATGAATATGTGATGGAAAGTTTCAATTCAGATACCGGTAAGTGCCGGCAGCGCTTTCAAAGGAGGCCAATATGATTTCATGTACTGAATTTATACCTGCTTACAGTGAAGCGTTTAAATATCTTGAAAAAAAAGGCGGACGTAAAAAAGCGGATGAGTTCTGGGCATACCTCTCTGATCTTTATCTTTTTGATACTTTAAAAAAGCTAGTTGAAGAAAATGGAATAAAAGGCTGCTTTACTTATTGGGAAAAAGCATTAAATGAAGAAGCTGCTGACTTTAAAATGACTCTCGATGAAGAGAAAGAAGAATTCAGAATAGATATGTTTAAATGCCCATCCAAGGGGATGCTTCTGGAGATGAAGCACATGAAACCATACAAAACTTATTGCGAACACTGTCCTGCTTTATACAGCAGGGTACTTGAACCAATGGGCTATGAATTTAATATGGACCTGTCGCAGACAGATAAAGCAAAATGTAACTTAACAGTAAGAAAGATAAGGGAGGATGAGTCAAATGGCTGAAGAGAAAAAAGTAATGAACGGAGCCGGAATTGAAGAATTGGGATTTCCTATGTGGCCTTCGTTTGCACCGGAAACACTAGAGGATATCCAAGAACCAATAAGAACGGGAAAAGTAAACTATTGGACCGGAAAAAAAGGAATGGAGTTTGAAGAAAAATGGGCAAAGTGGAATGAAAGTAAATTCGCAATTTCATGCACTAATGGAACCGCTGCACTTCATATAGCAATTTCCAGCCTCGGCATAGGCCCTGGCGATGAAATTATTGTGCCTTCATATTCATTTATAGCATCATCATTTGCTGTTGTTCAGGCAGGAGCTGTACCGGTTTTTTGTGATGTTACAGAAGATCACACGATTGACCCGGACTGTCTTGAAGATCTTATTACCAGGAGAACTAAAGCAATTATAGTAGTTCATCTATATGGTGTAATTGCAGATATGGCACCAATTCTTTATATTGCAAAGAAACATAAACTAAAAGTAATTGAAGACTGTGCTCAATGTTTCGGTGGGGAATTCAAGGGAATTAAATCTGGTGTTATCGGGGATGTAGGCTGCTTTAGTTTCTGTCAGAGCAAACATTTTACCACAGGTGGAGAAGGCGGAATGGTAGTAACCAATGATGAGGATTTAGCATGGGAATGTCGTTCGTTCAGGGATCATGGTTATGATGTAAAAGAACGTCTGAATATGCTTGCGCTTGAAGAAAAACTTCCATATATTCACAACAGGGTTGGATTTAATTACAGAATGACAGAAATTCAATCAATAATTGGTATCAACGAATTGAAACGATTGGATAACTGGAATTTGGCTCGCAGGTATAAGTTCGCAGCCATGTATGATGAAGCTTTTAAAAATCAACGCGGAGTTAGTAAATTACCGGTTAATACAGAAGAGCGGAAAAACTCCTACTGGTGGTACCCTATAGTTCTTAATACAGATGTACTTGATATTGATGCTACAGAGTTTGTTACAGAGTTACAGGGAATGAGTGTTCCATGCTATGGAATACAGTGGCCTGAAGCTTATGAAGAAAAAGCATATACTGAGTTAAACGGATTCGGAGAACATAAATTCCCATTTAAATCTAAAGAATATACAGATAAAAAGAGCGTTAAATATGATGAGACATTCTGTGCCATGGCAAATTCCCTTCGTAGCAGAACGCTTAGTTTATTCCTGCATCCAAGCTGGGAAGAAGTGCATATAAAGAGATGTATTGAAGCTTTCCTCGAAGTTTGCAGAAATCATATAAAGTAGGGTGATTTTATGAGAGTTCTTGCTATAGGATGCCATCCTGATGATCTTGAAATAGGATGCGGAGGGACATTGGCAAAATATGCTGATTCAGGAAATGATGTATTTATGTGCCATATTGCAAACGGTAATATGGGGCATGCAATTATTATGCCTGATGAACTGAGGAAAATTAGAACCGCGGAAGCAGAGCATGCAGGAGAGCTACTTGGAGCAAAACGGGTTTTCAACATTGATATACCTGATTTAGTTGTAGATTCTACCAATGAACAGACTGTAAAAAAGGTTATCGAAGTTATACGTGAGGTCAAACCTGATGTTATGATAACCCATTCACCGGAAGATTATATGACAGACCACTTAGAAACAGGAAAAATTGTTTTTAATGCCAGTTTCTCCTCCAGTGTTCCTCATTATGGGCAGGGTGAAGTGCATGGATTGATTGCACCGCTATATTACATGGACACAATTGCCGGAGTAAATTTCCTACCTGAAGAGTATGTAGATATTACTGATGCCCTCGAAAGAAAACTTAGTGCAGTTGATAAACACGAAAGCCAGGTAAAATGGATGAAGGATCACGATAGTATTGATTTTCTTGATTTTGTAAGAACTGTTTCAAAATTTAGAGGGCTTCAATGCGGAGTTAAATATGCAGAAGGCTTTAGAGTTTGCAGGACATGGCCGAGGCAGACAACAAAACGATTATTGCCATAGGAGGGCATCATGAATTTTATAGATACAGTAAAGGGATCTCTTTTGGAGGGATTTTATCCTAAAGGATGGGATTTTGAGAGGATAGATGAGTGCTGCTCAAATCCTCCAGAGTCGATTTTAGAAAAACAGTCATTCTGGAATGATGATTTTAAACCGGTAGAGTGTGACAATATTCATGACTTTGACATGATGATGGGTCATGAGATTGCTATGGAAATCAAGACAACCGGCGAAGAAGGCAGACAGCTTGCTATGATACTACCTGTCGGACCAATGGGAATGTATCGCTGGGCGGTTTATTTTCTTAAGGAATGGGGAGTAAGCGCTGCTCATGTTCATGGGTTTAACATGGATGAGTGGAGCGATGGGGAAGGTAACACACTGGATTCACATGACCCTGCAGCATTTCAAAATGCCATGGGCGAAGCTTTTTATGGACCTCTTGGGTCGCTGACGGTTCCAATAAAACAGCGTCATTTTGCAACTAAGGACAATCTTCCTTTATATGCCGAAGAAATTGCGGCTCTAAAAGCTGACGGAGCAAAATTGGTAACAGTTTTCGGGATAGGCCGAATGTGCCATATAGCATTCTGGGAACCACAGTTTGCTGGAGAATTTGATTCAGTTGAGGAGTGGAAAAAGCAGACACACAGAATTGGCGCATTGCTACATCCTCTAACCATTGAACAAAACGCTATTACAAGTTTTAAAAGCAGAACAACACTGGTGCCATGTCGTGCAAATACTGTAGGGCCAGGCTTGTTTCTTCAGTCAGATAAGATTATAGGCGGATGTGACGGTTCATTAAACAGAGGCATGCAGTGGCAGGGAATGTCTCTTTGGATGACACTAAGATATGGCCCCGACATGTGGATACCATCTACATTCATGCCAACCCTTCCGGGAAAGCTGTTTTATTTAAAAGAACTGGCAGGCCCACTAGAAGCTGAATGTAATTAGTTTTTTTAGAATAACCCCCCGGGGGGTTATTACAAAAATTAGAGGGAAATTGTGTGTTTTATATTAAAAATGGAACAATTGTTACGGAAAATGATGTCTTTTTGGGGTTTATTGGTATCGAGGACGGATTGATTGCGATTGTTGGGGCAGGTATGCCTCCCGATAAATCAATTGAAGACATAGACGCCGATGGTCGATTTGTTACTCCTGGATTTATTGATATCCACTGTCATGGCGGTGGAGGAGTGCTATTCGTAGATGATCCCAAAACTGCTTTTAAGGCACATCTAAAAAATGGTACTACAGGAGTTTTGCCTACGGTAGGTTATAACATGCCTGCAGAAAAGTTTGCCAAAGCGGTTGGGATGCTTGCCGAAATTGAGGAGCAGGGAATCTTGGGAATCAATTGTGAAGGTCCTTTTATAAACCCAGAATATGGAGCAGATACACGATTAGTACATAAATTTAATAAAGCAGAAATGGAAGAGATATACAATGCGGGAAAGGGTCAAATTAAAATATGGATGCTTTCACCTGAGATTGATGGTGCCAAAGAAATGAAAAAATTCTTAGTATCAAAAGACGAAATAATACCATGTGCCGGTCACACTGAATGTTCAAAAGAGCAACTAAGAGATATAGAGCTGATATGCCATCTTTATGATGCCATGGGACCCAAAGAGAGAAAAATTAAAGCAATTCATGAAAACGGAACAGCAGATGCAGTTCTTGCAAGTGATAATTTATATGCAGAGCTAATAGCAGATTCCAAAGGAATACATGTTCCGTCGGAATTATTGAAAATTGCTTACAAATGTCTAGGAGACAGATGTATTCTTATCTCTGATGCCGTTTCCACATCAACAGATGGGTCTGATGTTAATTATAATGACATGGGTGAAATCTCAGGATCATTGCTCAGCGTCAGTAAGGCTGTATGTAATATGAAAAAACATACCGGAATAAGTTGGCCGGAAGCGGTGAGGCTAGGATCATTGAACCCAGCAAGACTGCTTAAAATTGATAAATCAACGGGCAGTATACAACCCGGTAAAAAAGCAAATATAGTAATAATGGATGAAAATGCAAATATCCACTCCGTCTATGCGGAAGGAAGGAGAGTATAAATGAAAAAAGTAAAATGGGGAATTATCGGGGCAGGGGGAATTGCCGACCGTCGAACTATGCCGGGTATTGAACTGGCTGAAAATGCAGAAATTTATGCTGTTATGGAAGTTGATATGACTGTGGCAGAGTCCTTAAAAGATAAATATAGCGCTGCTAAAGCTTATGATAATGAAATTGATATTCTTGGAGATCCTGAAGTTGAAGCTGTTTATATTGCATCACCCGTTGTATATCATAAAAAACAAGCAATGATGGCAGCAGACGCCGGAAAACACATTCTGCTTGAAAAACCTATAGCTCTAACTGTAGAAGAAGGTCAGGAAGTTATAGATTATTGTAAAGAAAAAGGTGTATTACTTGCAACAGGTTTTATGATGCGTTTCCACGCATATCATCAAGCAATGAAAAAAATAGTTGATGAAGGTAAGCTAGGACAGATTGTATCTTGCAGAGCTCAGCTGACATGCTGGTATCCGGACATTCCCGGTAACTGGAGACAGGCAAAGGCAACCTCAGGTGGAGGTGCTTTAATGGATATGGGTGTGCATTGTCTAGACTTGATACAATATATCACTGGGTTCAAAGCAAAACGTGCTGCTGGCATGGCTTCTACATTAACTTTTGATTATGAAGTAGAAGATTCAGGTGCATTGTTGGTGGAACTTGAAAACGGGGCTTTATGTAATATTGAATCCCACTTTAATATTCCGGATGCAGCAGCTAGAGGTCGATTTGAAATTTACGGAACCAAAGGAAGTATGTTGGCTGAGGGCACTATATCTCAGATAGAAGGCGGTAAATTAGAAGTTATGATATCTGATGACAGCCTTGCATATGATGCCAAGCAAGATAAAAATGATGTTGAACCAATGAAGGTAGACGTTGAGTTTGGGAATATGTATACAAAAGAAATTGAGTCTTTTTCTGATTCGATTTTGACTGGAACAGTTGTGGAAGTACCTGCTGAAGATGCGGTACAAGTTCAGGAAGTTATACAGTCTGCATATCGCACAAACGAAACAGAAATGTATGAAAGGTTTTAATGATGAATAATGGATTTTACCCGGCTTTGGGGACGCCTCTGGACGCTGAGGGGAATATTAATAAAGACAGTTATACAAAACAGATTAATGCAATGATTGGTTCTGGTGCATCAGGTTTATTATGCATGGGTTCAATGGGAAACATGTCTTCAATAAAAGATGATAGGTACTCCAATGTTGCTGAAGTTTGTGTTGAGGCCAACGCAGGACGGTTGCCTCTAATGGTTGGGGTTATGGATAACTCTGTTGCCCGGGTCATGGACAGAATATATTCTTTGGGTGATCTAGTAATTGATGGCGTGGTAGCAACAACACCTTTTTACTATAAATCTACTGATCAACAGATAGTAAATTTCTTTACAATGCTGGCAGCTGAATCATATTATCCGATATACATTTATGACTTGTCTGTCGTAACACAGTCTCCCATAACTGAGAATGTATTATTAACTTTAATGGGAGATGAAAATATTGCCGGTATTAAAACAGCTAATTACGATATGCTTCAAAAAGTTATTTCAGATGGAAATGTTCCCGAAGGATTTGAAATACTGTTCAGTGGGCTTGATATTTTTGATAAGGCACAGCAGGAAGGTATAACTAAGAATCTAGATGGAATGTTTACCGCAACACCGGCTAATTCAAAGCTTATGTATGATTGCGCAGGTAAAAAGGATTATAAAGGGGTTTCTGAACATCTGGCTAAAATTGTGAAACTCAGAAATGAATTTGTCAAAAGTTCTGTTTTTACAGCATATTCATATGCCATGAATCTACTTGGAATGCCCGGATTATATCAGCCAGATTACCACGGGCGAGTAGAAGGCGATGCTATGGAAGGTATTAAAAACTGCATGGAAGAAATAGGAGAGCTGTAATGAAAGAGTTATCCCGTATGACCCTTGGCACCGTTCAGCTGGGACTTAATTATGGCATTGCAAACAGTGAAGGTAAGCCCAACACAGAAAAAGCATATGCTATTTTAGACAAAGCAATAGATACAGGTGTAAATTGCCTCGATACTGCATCCGGATATGGCGATTCCGAAAAAGTGATTGGCAGTTGGATGAAAAACAGAGAATTTAACAGAGGTTCTGTATCAATTGTTACAAAATTTAAGCTTGGAGATATTGATACAGATGATGTTGAATATGAATTAATAGGCTCAGTTGAACGCTCACTAGTTAATTTAGGTACTGATTATGTAGATTATCTATTGATGCATGATGCTTCAGAATACGAAAAATATGGAAAAGAAATAGATGGAGCCATAAAAAAGCTTATGAAACAGGGTTGTATAAAATCAGCTGGTGCATCCGGATACGATTATGATGGAATTAAAAATATAATTAATAACGACATGTACACTGCATTTCAGATCCCGGTAAATATGATTGATCAGAGATTAACAGATAAAGAAATAGAAGGTTTAAAATCAAAAACAGTATTTGCCCGAAGTGTATATCTGCAAGGATTATTTTTCATGAACACACAACAGCTATTTGGCAACCTAAAGGAGATTGCGCCCTTTGTTCAAAAAATCAGAAAAATTGCAGATGAGTTTAACTATTCAGTGGCACGATTGGCAATGGGATATGTAAATAGTCTTAGTTATGTAGATTCATTGGTTATCGGAGCGGACAATCCGGGTCATGTCAGCGATAATGCAAAACTATTAAGCCACCCAAAATTTGCAGGGGATATGCTTCACAAAATAAAAACAGAGCTAAAGGGTGCACCAGACTGGTTATTTTACCCAATGCTCTGGGATAAGAAGGAAGGTTAATATGAAAGTTCTGGATAGTTTCAACCTTAAGGGAAAGGTCGCGCTTGTAACAGGCGGATCTGGGTTATATGGAAGACAAATGGTACGGGCTATGGCAGAAGCTGGTGCAATAACTTACACTGCTTCCCGTAATATGGAAAAACTCACTGAATTTACTGATTTGCTAAAAGGTGAAGGGCTTGATGCGACTGCCCTGACATATGATCAAAGTAGTGTAGAATCAATCATTGCTTTACGTGATGAAATTATAAAGCGTAGCGGTAAAATAGATATACTGATTAATAATTCTGTTGCTCGTTCAGGACCTGTTGAAGAACTGACTGAAGAAAAAGCAAACTGGGACTTTAGTGTCAATGCAACCGGTATCATTATGATGTGCCGGGAGTTTGGAAAACACATGGCAAAAACCGGTGGCGGCTCTGTTATAAATATTGGTTCAATCTATGGGCTAGTTGGTTATGATGACTGGCTTTATGAGGGTACAGGGCTTTTAAAAACAGGAGGCGCTGCTTATTACTACAATAAGGGCGGAATGGTAAACCTAACTAGATTTTTTGCAGGTTTTTACGGCCCTTCAGGGGTTCGATATAACTGTATTCATCCAGGGGGTTATGAAACCGATTCTCAGCCCGCAGGATTTAAGAAAAATTATTCTGATAAAACATTTTTAAAGCGGCTTGCAAACGATGATGATATGAAGGGGATTCTTGTGTTTTTGGCATCTGATGCATCAGCATATATTACAGGAACTAACATCCCTGTTGACGGCGGGCTTACAGCTAAATAAAGGAGTAAGGAAATGGCAACACCACTAGTAAATAAAAAACAAATTAATCTGGCAATGCTGGGCATGGTTGATGGCAATGGACATCCATATTCATGGAGTGCTATCTGTAACGGATATAATGTTGAAGAAATGGCAAAGTGTCCATTTGCAACAATTCCGGATTACCTTGGAGAACAACCAAAAGATACACTACAGATACCTAATGTTAATGTTACTCATGTATGGTGTGATGATCCCAAAGATACTATAAAAGTTGCAAAAGCTTCTCTTATTCCAAATCCTGTGGAAAAAGCAACTGATGTTATTGGAAAAGTTGATGCTGTTGTTGTAGCAACAGACAAAGGATGGGAGCATGTTGAACGATGTCGGCCGTTTATTGAAGCAGGAGTGCCTGTTTTTATAGATAAACCGATGTGTGATAATGAAGAAGATTTGCAAACATTTGTGAAGTGGCATAAAGAAGGTAAGAAATTTATGTCTTCAAGTTCCATGCGTTTTAATACGGGTCTGTCTAAACTTCGCGAATCAACAGAGCATCTTGGCAATATAAAATACGCCACTATAACAACACCCAAAACATGGGAAAGGTATGGAATCCATGCCCTCGAAGGAATCTATGCAATTGTAGGACCGGGATTTGTATCTGTAAGAAACACAGGTGATGAAAAACGCAATATAGTTCATATTAAACATTCAAAAGGGTTTGATGTGGTTGTTACTGCAATCTATGATATGTTTGGTTCGTTTGGTAAAGTTATGATATGTGGTGATAAAGGGCATGAATTTGCTGAATCAGGAGGAGCTTACTACTCTTTTAGAGCACAGCTTGAAGCTTACATTGAATATCTTAGAACTGGAGTTATGCCATTTGATTTCAATGAAACCATTGAGTTGATGAAAATAATTACAGGCGGAATACAGAGCAGGAATGAAGGCGGCCGTGAAATCATGCTTGATGAAATAAAAGTCGATTAAGAATAAATTACCACAGTCAGAAATCTAGATTAGACGGCTGTGTTCAAACAGCCGGGAATATGGCTTAGAAGGCCGTGTTAAGAGGAGAGCTTTGTGAATAACCAGGAAAACAAGCTACGCGCATATACATTTAATAAACCGGAAAGAATCCCCGTCAGGTACAGTATAAGTATCGCAAGTTGGTATAATTATGATACACGGGATTTAGAAAAGCTAGTGTTGAAACATAAATCACTCTTTCCCAACTATATAGAAGGCTCTATTGATAAAAACAATTTGCCATTTTTGCCATATCATATTAAGGATGTTGAATATACAGACTCCTGGGGGTGTGTATGGAAGACCGGCCAATTTGGAATAACAGGTGCGGTAGTAAAACACTCGCTAGATAATTGGGATAAATTGAAAACATTTATACCGCCTGATCCGAACCATCGGAACGGATGGCTTGAAATTGATTGGAATAATATTGAAAAAAATATATCTTTACAAAAAGAAAAAAACGAGTTTGTCAGTGTTGGCCTAAGACATGGCTACCTCTTTTTAACTTTAAGTTACATACGTGGGTTTGAGAATTTGATTTTTGACATGCATGATGAAGTTCCCGAGCTGGAGAAACTAATAGATGTGCTTGAGAGTTTTAATTCTAAAGTGGTCGATAAATTCCTTTCTTTAAATCCCGATATGGTAGATTTTCCGGAAGACCTTGGTTCTCAAAAAAGCTTACTGCTGTCGCCTAAAATGTTTAAACAGTATATTAAACCTGTTTATAGACGGCTTATGAAACCAGTTAAAGACAGCAAGAAACTGGTCCATATGCATGTTGACGGATATGTTATGGATATAATTGACGATTTAATAGAATGCGGTGTGGATGTAATTAATCCACAGGATTTGGTTAATGGCATTGATGATATCCAAAAACACATTAAAGGCAGAATGGCCATTAATCTTGACATAGATAGACAAAACGTTACAGTATTTGGTTCCAAAAAGGATATTGATGACTTGATTAAAGAAGAGGTCATGAAACTTGGAAGTTCGAAAGGCGGATTGTCACTAGTTTATGGACTATATCCAGGCACTCCCCTGAAAAATGCAGAGGCAGTCATGGCCGCAATGGAAAAATACTCGCTCTATTATAGCTAAATATCATTACTGCACTGAAAACACCAGCCTCAATTTTAGCAGTCTAATCTGCATAAGAATTACGGGTTTAAAATATTCGACCCAAGCGGAAAAATTAAAGCTTTGGGTATGATTAATTGTGTTATATAATCGGAAAGTAAAATTATTTTTTTTGGGGTTAAAGATGTCTAAAAGCAGAGCATTAAAGGCCATGAATCTTGAAGCAACAGACAGGGTGCCATGTCAGGAATGGGTTGATCATCCTGAGTTTGTAAAAAAGGTAACAGGCATTGATCCATTTGAATATCCGACGGAAGCAGTGGTTAAACTGTTGAAAGTTCTTGATATTGATTGGTATGTGGGTATTCCGGAAAAGTCCCGTAAATTTGATGGTGGGGAAACTTCTAAAACTGAAGATGGAATAAAATATACCGAATGGGGTTTTACCGGAAGTCAGTGGGAAGAGGAGAATGTTTTTTTAGATGAAGAGGATGTTCTTTCATACAATCCTTTTCAAGATAAAGAAAAACGGGTTCGTATTGCAACAGAAAAATACCGACGTGGCCGTATAAATGACTGTCTAAAAGGGCAGCCTCTTGCCGGGGATTCAACACTTGTAA
>Ga0307988_1001317_pt1 | contig 14254 bp, 10 predicted proteins | sample EllFjometagen183_FD_203166 | JGI IMG/M metagenome (GOLD analysis project Ga0307988, IMG submission 203166) | Marine microbial communities from Ellis Fjord, Antarctic Ocean - #183 | ecosystem: Environmental > Aquatic > Marine > Unclassified | place: Southern Ocean | collected 2014-10-08 | reverse complement strand
TAATTATTATACAACGTTAAAGTTAAACTTGCACTTTTTCTTTCTTATTTGTTTGAATTTCTTTAAAATGTTCCTCCTTTGTTTTGCTATTGTTTAAGATCAATTTACCTTTGGCTAGCGGATTATAGTCGCCTAAAACAAGACGGTGAGTCAAGGGATAAAAAGTTTCCCATCCGCTATATCCATTATTCGAATTCAACTTGTTTGTTTTGAAAATATTAAAGCCTATTTCTTTTGCCTTTGTAACAAGCGGGATTTCAATTTCATTTTTGCCACTCCCAATAATACTTTGCGGCGGATTAAAAGCTTTTGTTTCCAGGAATATTCTAAATTCGTCATCGTTTCGCTTATCAAAATTATCTATTGAAATTTTAAGTTTTCCGTCTGCGTAATTTGCTTTCCATGCAAAATCCGCGGTATATTCGTATTTGTTGCTGTTACAGCAATAGGATTTTGACTTTCTTGCAGTAAATGCTTTTTGCCCAATCATTAAACGTTCATGAACGTTTGGAAAGTCATCTTCAAGCAAACTTTTCAGTAGCTTAATCCGCCATATAAGTTTTTCTGGAAAATATTTATACCCTTCCGCTTCTGGATGAAAACCGAGTCTCGAATCAGCTTCGCAGAGTTCAATCATTCGTGTTGAATTTTTTATTTCCACCAATAGCAATTTCTGCATCTGATTCAATATTTTAATCCCTTGATCTCCAGATACAGTTAATAATTCATCACGCAAAGCATAAAACTTCAAAATGTTATAGCCAGAGTGAAATTGAATATCAAGAGCTTCCGCCAATGCAATATTTTTCAGACATTCTTTTGAATCCGTAAAATTAGAGCGTAATTCTCGCAAAATATTCATCCCACTATGCCACTTACTTGAAAGCTCCGCACATAGGGTCAAAACTTCCTCTAAAGAAAACTTTCCTAGACATTCGCCATAGCGATCAGCACTGGTTCCATACTCAAGCTTCCAAGTCGGAGCGAGTGGTTCATCTACTGGCTTAAGGTGTAAAGGCCATACTACACCGTCATGCATCGGTCCGTAATATTGAAACATATTATCCAAGGGGTAGTTAGTATATCCATCAGCAAACAATTCCCATGCTTTAACCGCTTGATCCGTATATTTTCCCCATTCCGGTTTTGCCAGACGCCGTAGGAAATTTTCTTCTGTATCAGTAAAATCCTCAAATGCCAGTTCTCCTGCAGCTTTATTCATTATTCCTGGATAATTACCGAAATACCAGCACTGCATGACATGAGAAACTCCAAGCTCATGCATGGCTTTATATTTTTTGTAAAGCAGTCCCGGTACCGGCACCAGCGGAACAGTCGCGACTTCATGCGAACAACTAACCTGAATTTTAGCTGAAACAGCATTTTTATGAGCACTCGCAGTCTTGTTCAACTCCGAAAATATATTGCTGGGACCAACATAAGACAGCCAGTAATCGCCGGCATGACGATATTTACCAAGCTGTTCTTTGCCTCCAGAAGATTCAAAGTTATATTGCAAAATAACGTTCTCCGGCAATTTTTCTGCCACATCCAACATCTGTTCATCACAGGAAAACCCCGTTCCGTTTTGTGGCACATAAAGCCAACTGATAAGCTCAGCTTCCGGCGCAGCCTCACGCATGCCGCCTTCCATTGGTTTTAATGCAGCAGCAATAATTTCACCCGGAGTTTTTTTAGAACAAACCGGGCAGTTGACTCCAAAATGTGAACTCAGGCAAGTGGTAGGACGTTCACCAAAGCTGATGTTTATCATGCCACCAAGATTGGAAACTTGTGTGAATATCCAGTTAGTCGCTTCATAAAGATATTTCTGAGCAAGATCGGAGAATGGACAAAAACAGTTATCGTCATTCCATGCGACAGAACCTTTCAATTCAGGATTATTCAATAAAATAGGATTATCAGGAGCCATAGCTCGAGGTTCGATACAGAAAATATAAGTTTTTATACCGTAACGCAGACATTTTTCCACCGTCCTGCGTAATTTAGCCAGGCGTTTTTCGGCATCTGGAGCCAGTTCCGTAATTGACGTTTTGCACAAATCACTAAAAGCGATTGTCAGCCACAAGCCGTTTACGCCTTCATGCGCAAGGCGATTCAGATATTCATCAGGGTAATAATTCATATCGTCTAATAATTCATCACGATTTAAGGGAGGGCGGTTGATCGGACCAAAAAAACATCTGGATATGCGACTTTTTAGCCACGGTTTGCGATTAATAACTCCAATTTGTAAAAATGCGCCATCCGCAGCAAGCAGCAAATCCTCTAAATGATAAATGCCACGTCGAATGCCTTCAGCATCATTAGCCTGAATCCGGCAGGAATCAAGTTTTACATCAAGCCGGTAGGATTCAAAACAGGCAGTATCAATTTTTTCAATGATTATTTTGTATTTTCCATCAAGGCTAATTTTGGCGGTCTTGAAAAATTTATTTAAATCACTATATGCAGTTTCTAAATAATTACCTGCGCCAAGGAAGTCGTTTTGTATTTTAACTCCACTGCTAAAATCAGCTTCATTTTTCCCGGCAAGTGTGCGCGTCCAGTTGAAATTCCGATTTACAGGTTCAGAAAGTTCTTTCACAAACTTCCAGTCTTCTTGACTTGGCTGTTTTGGCTCATTTGAAAAAATCATAATACAATTCTTTTTGTTATTAATTGCAAAAGGTCAATCTGTTTGACCATAATATACATGATGATATCACTTTTGTCAATAGTTTTATGATTTTTTTGCAATAATTCTTGCTTTTTTTTATCATTTAGTATATATTGCCCATATGAACAAAGAAATCAAAAAAATTTATAAAAGTTTACTTGAAGAAATAATTTCTGAGAAAATTCAAGCTAATAAGAATATTCCCAGAGAGATTGATCTTGCGGAAAAATTCAACACCAATCGAATGAACGCGCGACGTGCGGTAAATGCCTTAGCAGCTCATAATATTGTTAGCCGCAAGAAACGTACCGGCACTACTGTTAATCCGCATTTAAACCGTGAGAAACTTGAAGAACTCCTCAAAGAAACCAATAGCAGTATTTATGTACTATATTCAATGACACCGCACTGGATTCATTGGAATGAAGCATCTTTTGCCGGCTTGGAAGAAGTTGTTGAACCAAAAGGGTTCTCTGTAACTTACCGCAATATTCCGACTGGCAGCGGGCGTGTCGAATACCAAAAATTATTAAATGATATATCAAAAGACGGTGCTTCAGCACTAGTCATTTTTCCTGACTCGGAGGATGTAGATTTTCTTCATGATAACGCTGATTTATTACTGGATTTCCAAATGCCGATATTCATGTTAAATCGTAGCGGGTCACCAATGGCTCTTGATATGGTTTCATTCGTTTCGACAGACCCTTTTGGCGATGGCGTTAATGTAGGTACTCTTCTTAAAAAGAATAATTATCATAATATTTTAATAGTAACTTATGGGGTAAAAACCGCATTTTGGGCAGAAAGACGTTGTGAAGGAATTAAAATGGGTATATTGCGCGGAAATAAATCTCCAATAACTCCACAAATAAAACAAGTTACTGAACAGGAAATTAAAGAAGTTGCTGAAGCAATAGAGCAGGCAAACGGTGATATAGCCATTGTCGCTATCAATAACGAATATGCGGCAAACCTTATAACTTTATGTTCAGAAAAAGGGCTGACACCCCCGAAAGATTATCAGTTGATTGCATTTGATGACAATCCATTATATCGTTCATATAACCTCACTTCCATGGGGATGCCTATGAAAGAAGTTGGTGAAGTGTTGGGACAAATGATTTGCGATAATACCTGGCTTAAGGGGCACAAAGGGAAAATATCCATCAAGCTTAATTCAAAATTGATAGTCAGAGAAACGCTGAAGCCAAAAATAATTTAAAGTTTATCAGTTGATTAACTCAAAGTTCCAATTCATGTTTGTTGCGAAACTTTTCAATACGTTTTCATCAGCATTATAAGATATTGCCAAATGATGTGTGCCCCCCAATTTGCTGTAGCTTGCTAAGAAATCAGATATTGGCATTGATGGCTCAAACCAGCCACGAACTGTGTCATTTATTACTTCTTTGCCCTTGGTGTCACAAACTTCTACTGGTGCTACGATTAAGGTGTAGGTTTCATTTGGTCCGGGCGCGATATTTATTAAATATGCCGCGCCGGGTTTTAAACAGCCTGTTGCTACTACAGGATTACCCGCATCGGTGTATGGAAAAGGTTTTTCCTGTAAAACGGCTTTTTCTGCGCATAAATCAGTATTTACTTCGCCCATATGGCTTAAGAAAATTTTATTCCCTTTCCAGTCTGGACAAAACATTTCAGTAAAAGTTGTTTCAGGGAAAACAGTCATCAAAGCTCCGACTAAAGCAGCTGTCAGAACATCTCCTTCGCCAGCATATCCTTTGCCTCTGGTCATTGCTTTTGATGCTTCGAGAAAAGGCACTACCGGAATACCTGAGGCTTTGGTAACGTTAAGAAAGTTCATTGTAAAAGCATTTAGATTTTCATAATCCAGCCAGCTTCGCACCGTTAAACCCGTTGCGGCTGTATCGCGCATGGCTTGTTCGGAATATTCGCCGGAAGTGAAATTTTCGAGATTACTTTGGATTTCAGCTTTAATCATTTCATCTGAAACATTAGCCATAAGTTTTTTAATTTTTTTGGCATCAATAGACATTACTTCCATGCCGATAGTTTTCTTTAGCACATCAAAATCTATCGCAAAATCACCCATGCCATCGAAAGGCTTGCCTATGATTCCAACTCGTGCTTCACGCATGGCTCTAGTCATTTGACAAGCTTTCAAATGCACCAAAGAGCGGTCAATGACATTTGATTTTTGCCAGTGACCGGCTTCAATCATAAACTTTTTGTCATTACGGAGCAAAAGATTGCACATATCCTGCACGCCATGGATGCCGTGATTAAACATAATAGCTTCCGCTTTTTGTTCAAAACCAAACTCAAAATCCTGTGTCGTATCCAGAATTACAATTGGCAGATCAGTTTGAGCTAAAACATTAGCTGATTCCAGTGACGGAGAATAGGCTAAATGTAAAGTCAGGATTGCATCAACTTGAGCTTCTTCAAAGCTCTTTACAGCCTCGGTAAATTCAGCTTTTAAACGGCATATTGGAGATGTAATAACTTCCACGTCGCGCTTTTCGTATTCCCTGCGAATTGTTGTAGTAAATGCCTCTATTTGTGGACGCATTTCGGGGCAACAGTCATCATAAAGTTTTAACCATAGCGGCAAAAAACCAATTTTTATTTTACTCATACTTTTATTCCTGATAGTAAGTCATAAATATTATTATAGAAAAATTTTTCCAGCTCTTTCTGGCTGAAACCGGCTTTTGTAGTGGCCTCTTTCAGGCCGCGAAGTTGTTCATAAAAAAAAGTCGTAAATTTAACTACTTTGTCAGCATCATAAATTGTCGAACCGATTGCATAGTTTTCTCCCATTAAATAAGCGTATTGATCGTTGATTTCAACCGATTTTCCTCTTAAGAAAGCAATCGGAGCATCACTGCCAAAGATAATTCGTTCACGAGGAAAATTGTTAAAAGCATATTCAAGTACGCCCGGATGACTGACCATGGAGCTGTCCATATAAGCATTTTCGCATTTATTGATTTTATCCAGAAAGCCAATGATATTGCTCATATAATATGCTCGTCCGATATGAGCAAAAATAATCTTCGCATTTGGATAACGCTGGCATATTTCAAGCATTTGTTTCTGGTTGCATGGATCGGCCAAACGCGCGGCTTTGGGGATATGGAAAGTTATAGCTAATCCTTTTTCGTTGGCGAATTCCATTTGTTCTGGAGAAAGCATGTCGAAAATCGTTACATCTTCATAATCCATCCAGTTAACAAAATTGCGGTAAGGTTTATAACCAACTAATCCGTAATCATTTATTCGATGTTTGACAGTTTCGATGTCATCTTTGGGAGAAACCAGAGCCATGCCGAAAACTCTTTTGTTATCTACAATTTTTCCGGTATATTTGCAGGCTGCTTCTAAATCGGCTTCTTCGTCAGGGTTACCAAAACAGTTCATGCTGAATTCTTGATCCGGCAGTAAAACTTTAGCTATCTCCATACACTGTTCCAGCGTAAAAGTGCCTCCAAATTTTTTAAAACAACTTCTTTCCGGGAATTTATAATCTGTCGAAAAATTGCTTTCATCAAAGGCATGAACATGCGCATCAAATATTTTCTCCGGCAACCAGTCCCGAAATTCTCTTTCGTAAATCTGCTGGTCATTAGCATTCAAAACTGTTTCAATATTCATATTATTTATTCTCCAGTGTAGCCGACTTCGGCCCATGTTTTTTTAGCATATTCTTTGGCTTCTTTAGATGGTTCTATTTCTCCAAGAATACTAGAAGATGGCTGCCCTGGTCCCTTGCGTGCCGGGTCCGGTGACCAATTGTCATTTTCATATTGTTTACGAATTTCTTCGTCTCGGAAATCTGGTATTTCGAAAGGCATTGAATCATTGAGTACTGATCTGTAAGCCTGAATTCCGCAGATGGTCATATCAATCGCGCGGTAAACATTCAGCCAGGGCTGTTCATTGCGACGGATTGCTTCGGCAAAATGGTAATTTGTAAAGAAGTCACCGCCGCCATGACCAGCTTTACTTGCTTGTTCGTGAAATTCAGGAAAGTCCGGCAGATAGATTTTTTCAACTGGTTCTCCTGCTTCTTTGTCAAAAGATTCACGTCGCACTCTGAGCATATTTTTATCACTATGACGACAATTCTCCATCATGCCTTTATTGCCGTGAATGCGTGTATAATTCTGATGACCGCGCAAAGCTCCGTGCAGGGATTTTACGACCGCATCGTTATCCATGCGCATAATAATCAAGCCACACATATCAAACTTTTTACATGCCATTGTGTGAGTTGAATCGTTGGAGTCATAAGGTGTTACAAAACCGTTAACTTTGACCGGACGAGTATCAGTTACAAACATAACTGGTGCAATTGAATGCGTACAGTAATAAGTTGATGGAATCCAATTGCGCCAATGATTTGCGCCGCAACTGCGTTTGAGTCTGGTTTCCGCTGAATCGGGATGAACATATTCGCCTTCACCGTACGTAAAATCTCCAATTAATCCTTCACGGTAAAGTTTGCGCATCTCTTGATTGTATACCATATAAGGGTAATTTTCTGCTAACATGTAAATTTTACCTGTTTGTTCAACCGCACGAGCCAAATCCACTCCTTCTCCCAAAGTCGAGCAGGCGGCGCATTCACTCATCACATGCTTACCCGATTCCAGCGCTTTAATTGCAAAGGGTGTATGCTGATGAAAATAGTTAGCCAATACCACTGCGTCCATATCGTGTTCAAGAAAACGGTCATAGTCAGTGTAAACATCAATATCTTTGTCTAAATCAGCAAATTCTTTTTGAGTTTTGAGAAGGCGTTCTTCCCATGTATCGCAAATTGCGACAAGTTCAAGCCCGGTTAAATCACTAGCTCCGTGCATAAAAGTTTGTCCACGACCAACCCCAACTACACCGATTCTGATTTTCTCTTTGGCTGACATTTTTCAATCCCTTTATTTATATATTTTTGCGCCGATTCCAGCCATGATTGCCGCGCCTTTCGCTCCGGCATGCTGTGAACCAACGGTTAAACTTATACCTGTTATTTCTTCAACGATTTTTGGCCATATCGGACTTTTTGATGGTCCGCCAACCATTACTGCACTATTAAATTTTATTCCTTTTGAAGCAATAACTTTGATTTTTTCGTTCAATAATTCCGCCGCTCCCTCCATTACCGCACGACTGATATTTTTGCGCGAAGCATCAATTGGAGCTGGAGTTTTACGTAAATCTATTTTTAATCCATCTGCTCCGGGATTAGCTTTTGCCGCAAGCTCATCGAAAATTTCATACTTGTTTTTTTTGCCCGGCGCAATAAGATTTTCAATATACCAGTCTATCGTGCGTCCAATATACGGCACCGAAAAAATTGCGCTCCACGCTCCGCCTTCTGGTGCTAAAAATGGATTGCATAATAATTCGAGATCAATGATTTTCTGCCGGTCATTTTCAGGGAATAATCCAGCCCATGAAGTGCCGCAGGAGAGCATTAGTTGCCCCGGTTCACATACGCCGAGTGCGCGAGCGGCAGAAGGATGATCGAAACTGCCCATAACAATTTTGGTTGATGCTGAAAGTCCTGTGTCAGCCAGTGCCTGAGCATTTAAATTACCAGCAAAGCAGGTACTCGGAACTAATTTTGAGAGTTTATTTTCTGGAATATTCAGCAAATTCAAAAATTTCTTGTGATAAGTATAAGTAGTTTGTTCTTGCAAATGCAAAGTCGTCGCTGTTGAATAGTCCATTAACCATTGCCCGGTAAAACGAAACAACAGCCAGTCTGAATTCATACAATATCTGCCAGCATTGCTGTAAAGTTCCGGCTGATTTTCCTGCAGCCACGCTAATTGCGCGAGCGGGAAACTGTCAACACAAGGCCAACCTGTAATTTGACGGACTTCTGTAATAGATATATTGGACAAAATTTGCGGTGGATTCTGTACAGCACGCTGATCCATCCAGTTTATTATGTTGTTTAAGGGATTGCCGTCGGCATCTGTCAATAATGAGTTACCGGAAGCTACAGCCATTGCCAAGGCCGCAATTTGCCCCGGAGTATTTAGTGTTAATTCTTTTATTAGCGCACAAACATCCTGATAGTGTTCTTCTGGATCTGTTTCAAACCAGCCGTTTTCAGGTTCTATAAAACGAGTATTCTTAGAGGCTTCAGTAATAATATTGCCATTTTGATCCATGACCACGCCTTTAATTGCGGTCGTGCCCAAATCCAAACCCAATAAAAATGTCTCTGAATTTTGTTTCATAGTATTATAATATCTTTTTGTTATGCTTTAAACAAGTTCTGTTGAACGATTTTTCTGAGATTTTAATGCAGCGGTGAATAAACGATGACTTAAAGCGGCTTCTTCAGGTGTGACACAGGCTGCAAATTTGTTCTTTACTTTGCCTTCACTTAGTTCATATAAAAACGCCGCCCACATCTGGAGAATCGCATCTGAAAAACCAAACTCAAAAATCCCGCCAGTAATAGACTTGAATGCTGTTTCATGTCCCATGTCAAGCATTTGCCAGGCTTGAGTACCGGTATTTATATAGTCCATAATTTCAAGACATTTCGGGTTTTTTGTGGAAAACCGCACGCTTTTTTCTGTGCCAAGGATTTCGATGTACCAAGTATCTTTTTCCCCGGGTGCAATACGTTGTGTCTTAACAGTCATGGGAAAACTCAAGCCGTCTTTGCTTTGGGCTTCGCAAAACAATGTTGCATTGTCCCAGGTATCACAAAGCGCCATGCCGCCTTTGCCATCGGGACGTTCCGGCATTAAATTCGACAATATCGCTCGTACATTCAAAAGATCCCATTCAGCACGGAAAGGCATATTGCAGACATGCACTCCCAAATCTCCCATGCAGCCGTATTCACCGTTAGTAATCTGGCGGCGTTTCCAATTAATCGCCTTATTCGGATCCATATCGCTGGAATGCATAAAACCGCTGTTGACTTCGATTATTTTCCCGAATTTATCTTCCTGAATCATTTTGCCGACATATTGCGCGGCAGGGATAAAGGGAAATTCTGATGCACAACGGGCAAAAACATTCGGATTTTCAGCCAGACATTTTAGTATGTTCTCATTAGCCTTTTTATCAATACCAAAAGGTTTTTCTCCCAGAAGGTGTTTGCCTGCCTTGATGATGTCGCAATAAAATTGTTCGTGCAGATTATGCGGTACAGCGCAATAAATAGCCTCGACTTCGGGATTAGCTAAAAGCTCATGATAATCAGTCGTTGTCTGCGTAATTGAGGGTATATTATCTGTATACCAGGAAAATGAATTTTCACTTGAAGCACAAATCGCGATAATTTCAGGTTGTATATCCAAATCCGGCAAATGACACCAGCGCGCCGCGGCACTGGCGAATTCACGACCCATTAAACCTAAACCGATTATTCCAAATTTTATTTTTTTATCAGCCATTTTAAACTCCAATTTTTTCTAGTGCTTCGTTCATTTTAGATATTATAAAATCCACTGTTTGACGAGAACTGATCAATGGCAGTTTAGTCAAAGCTACCGGCGGACAATCTGCTTTATAAGTCTGTGCGCTGACATCAATACAGCATTCTTTGTTTAAATAAGCAGTGAATTTGTTGGTCAAGTCAGCTGACTTGAACACAAAAGTAGTCATGTGTGCTTCACCCTCTAAATCTCCAATTATTTCAGGATACTTCGCAATGAGTTTTGCTGCTTGAGAATTGTAATATTGCCCGATCTCGCGAGTTTCATTGCTGTTAGTTTCGGCAAACTCCATTGTTATCAAATAACTCAAAGATGCGAGCTCCTCCTGTCCATTAGTAACCAGCGCACCGAATTGATTTAAGCTGTCCATCGCGGCAGTTGTCAGGATTTTAGAAGCAGGATACTGTCCACCTGGAAAACCTTTGCCGACTGAAACAAAATCAGGTTTGCATTTATATTCTTTGAACATAAATAATTCAGGAGACCACATACAGGATTGTATTTCGTCAACGGTGATTGGGATGTCATGTTCATGACACAAAGCATGAGTCGCACTAACAAATTCCTGTGATAGCTTTATGCCGCCGTAATTCATCAAAAGCAGTTCATGAAAGAAACCAGCGATCTTATACTCATTTTTGTCATATTTTGCTATAGTTTTAGCAAAAAAATCAATATCATTAATTTTTACCGGAACGATTTTAAAAAGCCCAGCAGTTTCAAGTTTTTCAGCGAATCCCGGCCACATACCACGCAGCATTTGTGTAAAAATCGTAGTTCCATGATAATTAGCCTGTTTGCCGCCTTGGTTGTCCGCCATTACTAAAAACACAGGAGTTTTTTCAGCGTATTTTGGAGTGCCGTAAGTCGAATCTAAACGATAGAATCTAGCGAGCATCATTTTCAGGGAGGCTTCAACCGCCAGACTGCCAGTTTCCAGATTCGTTACACGATTGAGAACGTGTTCTTCTTCCGACGCAAGAACTTTTTCAAGTCCAGCGAGGTCATTTTTTTGCAGACCATTAACAACACGAATGAGTTCACGTTCCAATATTCTAGTGATGTAGCCGCGCGTATTATTATGAGTAACATTGCAAATACCAATCTTTTTGGCGTTTTCAATCAAACGATATCCGGGGAAGTGATGCCCTAGTGATGCATGATAATGTTCGCTTTTTCCCGCAAGATAAGCTTTGCCGTTTTCACCAACTCTAATCGGACCGAGTCCAGCAAGCGGAGCCATTTCATTGTGTTGAGCCCCGGCAAACGACGCGGCGGCGGCTCCTTCACTGCTGTTTAACAAGCCGCCACATACTTTTGTGGAAACCTTGCTAAGTAGATTATCCAGCTTAGATTGAAGACTTTTAGGAAAAAAATTAACTTTCTCGTCAGCAATCGCTTCGAATTTTGTTTGATCTTCACCTGTTAGGAATGCTTGAGCTTCACATACTGCTGAAATGTATTCAGAACCCAGTAGGTCTCTTAATGATTTACAGATATTTTTCATGTATTAAATTTCCTTATTTTTACCATTCACGTGAATTAGGGACATCAATCCAACGTCCATCTTCTTTGATTGATTGTTGACTGATTAGTCCGGGCAGGGTCATATCCATTGCCTCGTGGATACCTATAACCGGAGGTAGTTTTCCTTGAATCGCATCGATAAAGTCAAGGATTTCAAAGTAATCACCACCGCCATGACCGGCTTTCGCGGCTTCTTTGGCGCTCTCCCGCCAACTAGCCGGGAGATATTTATCCGCCAGTTCAGTAACGTTGCTAAATACGTCTAGATCGGTCCATGTTACATTCTGGCTAAGTTTACGCAGCCATACTTTATCTTTTTCGTCACTGGTTCGAGCAGATTCATAACTGCCGTCAGTACCCTGAAGCTGATAATTAGTCATGGCATGGGGGCGGTCTGAAACCAGATCTACCCGGATTTTAATGAGTGCTTCTTTTTCCGTTTTGCAGAGCATAGTACTGGAAGCTTGACAATAAGCTTCGCCTTTGCCGTCAATATGCCGAACTCCAGTACCTTCACAGCAAACACGTTTGACTCTGTCGCCAGACATCCATTGCAGGATCGGACCTAAACTGTGAGTTCCATAGGTAATGCCCTCAACGCCTGCCTGCCATTTTCGACGCCAGGGAGTGTCGTTTTCAATCATTTCTTTGAGCTCATGAATATATTCTCCTTCTGCATAGTAGGGAGTACCAAAAAGCCCTTGCCGCACCAGTTCTTTAACTATTTGATTGGGTTTCATATATGTGTAGTTTTCAGCCATCATATAAATGCCTTTACTTGCTTTACAGGCTAGAACTAGTTTTTTACACTCTTCTATATTGACTCCGGCAGTTACTTCACAAAGTACATGGAGGTTACGCTTTAGTGCAGCAATCGACTGTGGAACATGCAGTGGCATAGGCGTACCAATAATCACCGCATCAAGTTCTGATTTTTCAAGCATCTCTTCGTAATCTGTGTACTGTTCATTGGCGCCAAGTCGTTCACGGGCGGAGCTCAATTCTTTTTCGTTAATATCGCAAACTGCATGTATATTAACATGTTCCAAAGTGTCACACGCAGTCTTGAAGCTTGACCCGCGTCCACATGCGCCTACTATACCAATATTGATTATTTTTGAGTTATTCATATATTAAATTTCCCTTTTAAATTAATATCTTTAATAATGATTATAATTCATTTCATGATTATTTCAAGCATTAAGTGATTAAAACAATCAAAAAATGACAAAAAATACCTTGCAAGATTGTCTTTTGTGCATTATATTTGAATTAAGCTAAGTTGAGAAATAGGATTTTTTATGAATAAGCAAAAATTAAGAGAAATAAAATTACTTGAATTACTCAAATCGCGTGAGCGCTTAGATGTGGCGACAGTTACAAGTGAACTGGTAGTTTCAGAAGCTACAGCACGCCGTCTTTTCGCAAAACTTGAGGATGAAGGTAAATTATTGCGGATCCATGGCGGCATTCAAGTGTCTCCTGAACTCAGTAATGACTATTCCTTTCGTTTTTCAGCCGCACAAAATCTTGTCGAAAAAGAGATCATTGGTAAAGCCGCGGCAAAAATGGTAAAAAGCGGTTCACGTTTATTTATGGACTCGGGAACAACGGTCTTAAAAATGGCGGAGGCTTTATCGCTTCGCTTGCAGACTGGTGAAATAAAAAACATTACAGTAATAACTAATTCTTTATCGTTTTTGACTAACTTAGCGGAACATTGTGATGTAATTCTGCTTGGCGGCAAACTGCGGGCGGGACGACATGACGTTTGTGGTTCTTTGACCCGTCAAAATCTGAAAAATTTTCATTGTGACCAGGTATTTTTTGGTATTGACGCAATTTCCATGGATGGCGAATTAATGACCACCGACACAGAGACAGCGGAAATAAACGCATTATTCATCGAACAGTCAAAAGAAAGTTATATTTTATCAGACAGCACAAAATTCAACAAAACTTCATTGCTTGCCTTTGGCAATTTAAAAAATATCACCGGTTTAATAACGGATAAAAGTATCCCTAAACCTCAAATCAAAGCCTTTGAAAAATTTGGAACCAAAGTAGTTACAGCATCTTCAAAATAACTTTTTTTCGGCGTTTTTCCAAAGTACGCTGTTTGATACATAACGCCGCTAAGCCATTTGGCATACTGCTCAATCCAAAGTCACAATCGCCTGAGTATTGGTTTCGGAATCAACTCCAAAGGTTATAAACTCCACCAAGATCGATTAGCGTGATTGATGGAAGCGGATCAGTTAATTCCCGAATTATTGCAACAGATTTTACTAATATAGATATTTGCTAAAATATCATGTTTTTTTTTGGGGAGGGACTTCCATGAGTGGACATAATTTTATATTTAGTAAAAAACATTCTATGCTTGAATAATGGATGAAAGTTTATTTATTTCATCCTCTGTAAGCATTGAAAATTGACTCATTTTACTTTTAGAAATTCTATCGTGATTTTGAAGACATATTCGAATAAATAAATCCAGCTTGCGGTCAGGCATATCTACAACTTCGCGCATCTTATTTCTGGCTTGATCGAAGACATTGAGATATTCTAACTCGGTATTTAGTTCGTC
>Ga0307988_1001314_pt1 | contig 14261 bp, 16 predicted proteins | sample EllFjometagen183_FD_203166 | JGI IMG/M metagenome (GOLD analysis project Ga0307988, IMG submission 203166) | Marine microbial communities from Ellis Fjord, Antarctic Ocean - #183 | ecosystem: Environmental > Aquatic > Marine > Unclassified | place: Southern Ocean | collected 2014-10-08 | reverse complement strand
AATGTTTTTCCTGGATATTCTTATGTTTGATCATTCTACCCATGAAACTGGGTAACCGGAATAATACAAGCGCAATTAAAAATAAGAATAGAAATTGGAAATTCACGTTAAATGAAATATTATTGAACAGAAAGGCAATTCCGATCAAAAAAGCATTTACAGCAACAATAATCAGTGTTACTTTTAAGTGGCTTGGAACCAAAGAAAGCAGCCGGTGATGAATGTGGTTGTTATCGGCCGAGAATGGCGATTGTTTCTGCATAATCCTTATGGTCATTACACGTAATGTGTCAACCAGTGGCACAATAATGATGGCAAACGAAACAACCGGCGCTGCTCCAATTGCAAAAGGTATTGTTTTTACGATATTAAATTCGTTGAATTGAATTACAATAATTGAAATTATTAACCCAACCACCAGCGAACCGGAATCACCCATAAAAAGTTTATTCCGGTGTCCAAAAACATTATAAAGGAAGAAACCTGCCAGGCTACCAACAAGAGCAAAAGACAGTATTGCATGCTGTATATGGCCTGCCAGATAAAACCAAATCCCGAAAACAGTTCCTGCCAGCATTGCCAAGCCGGAAGCTAATCCGTCGATGCCATCAATGAGATTAAAGGAGTTAATTATAACTACAATCGCAAAAAGTGTAATTAGCATTCCAGATAAATAGTTAATTTCATAAATACCAAAAATACCATGTAAATTTGTTAATCGAATATTTCCTAGGGTGATTAGCATTACCGCTGCGAATATCTGTACAATTAATTTCTTTCTGTTTGAAACGATTAAAAGGTCATCTTTCAACCCGATAAAAAACATCAGCATAACTGCGGCAATCTTATATTTCAGGGAATCGAAACTATAACCATCGCTGGCGATTATGGTGCTCAGAGTAACTCCAAAAAAAATAGCAACACCACCTAATGGAGGAATTATTTGTGTATGAATTTTCCGTTTATCAAACGGTTCATAAATTTTCTTTGCACGCGCGACACTTAAAATTGACGGGATTACAATAAGTACCAGAATGAATGAAAGAACGAGCGCAACAAATATTAGCATAATTTCCATATTTTGAGGATCTCTTAGAATATTTTGATTTAGAATTGGCAATAAAGTTATTCTTTTTGAGCTCAACACATAACTTTTAACTGTACTAGTTAAACATTAGTTTAATACTGATTTTCGTGAAATGGTTTATTTTTAGTATGTAACATCTATTTATGAGGAAGAAACTTCCTTTTTTTCGAATGAATCATTTTTATTTCAACTCATTCTTTATACTATTTATTTCGCTGCCCTGTAGGTTTTTTGTGCAATTAATCCGGTTAGATTAATTCCTATTGAAGAAAAGTGATATAATTTAGTCCAAAAGGCTCATTTTACCTCTTTAAGGTCTTATCGTTTGCACAGATATTAAACGTATAAAGATAACACTAATTTACTTTTTTATCACTAGGCAAAAGCCTGATATTTCGGGTTAGAAATACTGAGTTTATTATCAGTAAATGCTTATATTTCAATACAATATTACTAAGCATTAAATATAAAAATCGTAAAAACAATTGTGTTTATTTTGTATATATGTGTTTTGCAGTAAGTGATTGATACTTATAACGGCTACTAAGTTAATAAAATGAATATTTGTTGAAATTTGTTTTGTGCATTTGATAAAAGCAAATGTTTACTGTTTTATCGGCACGAGGATATTAATAAACTTTTGCTGTGGGTTTCTGAGGCTTTTGCCCTGCAGTACAAGAGGCGTTTAGAAAAGAATTATGAGTTTCAGCCTCACGAAAGGGAAAGTGCCACAAGAATTGGCATCAGGACAGGGCAAGTATGACAAAAAAAATCCTCCGATTTCTCGAAGGATCTCTTTATAGTATTCTAAAGTTTATTCTTCAGAAACTTCCTCGCGAGTGGTAACATAAGCAGTGTGAGTGCGACCAAAGTTGTCAGGTTGTTTCATTTTAGCCACTTCAAAGGTTATATACTCATTGCCTTCGTACTCGTGTTTGTGTTTCAGAATTTCTTCCACTTTTAGTGTTACTTTTACGATTTCCATGTTTTCAACCTGAGTTCCTTTTCCGATGTAATTTTTTTTGAACGATTTCATGATATTATTTTTTAAAGTTAAAATTGTGCAGATACAGGATGGTTTGAAAAGATACAGGCAAAGGAGGAACTGGAATACCGTAAATGAAAGCAGAGAATAGGCTATGCCGGGAAAATCCTTTGAATGAACGTCAGTGCTTATCTGCAAACCGTCCATCTTAGCAGAGTTTTTACAAAAAAAATCAATGAAATCCCACTACTCAAAAAAATATCGGAAGGGGTACTACAGAAAATGCACCCGTAAAAGTTGTACGAGAGCAAGTGGACCATCGAAGATGAAAATTCCAACAAACACTGGTTCAAAGGCACCACTACTTTGAAGTGCTGAAACAAGCAATTATCTCAGCATCCACTTTGCAGCAGTTACCACTCCAGATTCAGTAAACTTAATAAGCTAAAGTATTTCGAATACCCGGTAGACAGTAAGGGAATAAAGTTCCGGGAAGGCAACCGGCTCTCTCTTTAGGTTCTTTTCTCTTTTTACTTAAACAGGAAATAGAAAAGAAATCATGCGAATTTTAAGTTTAGTAAGTACCTAAAGTGCACCATTCAATTTAGCATTAATTTAGCATCGGATGCAATAAATTACTGCGTTAAGAATTTAATTTGTGCCGCCTTTTTTGTCCACTTTTTCCGGCGCTGAAAAAAGTGGCTCGCCAGCATTATAAAGCCCTCTAAATCAGGAATTTTAAAATCGTACTTATAACCATTCCTAATAATTTCAATATATGACACAAAAAAAAGTTTACTATTCTCATTTTCAATTACAAAGGGGGTTAAAAGGGGGACATTCCCGCCTTTTTTCCGTAGAATACCCCGCACCGCCCTAAATCGTTTTGGTAATTACGGTTAAACAAAAAAGCATTATATGCTCTGATTATAATTATATGTAAAATAAGAGAATCCGAATTTCTCCCATAATTCCATCGCATGTGAAGGAATCTGAACAGCGATACCATTTATTGTTTTTATATTGAGGTTATCTAAAGTTAAAATGAGAATCTGCAAGCAACATCTTAATTCCATTGGACTTCAGCTAATTTTTCTTCCATATCTTCGGCTATGCAAGAAAAACCGAGTTTTGCCATTGAAATCAATATGTCACTCTCGAAAATCCCCTTCAACTTAAGACAAACTCATTAATTACCGATAGAAGTGGCAAGAGACATTGATATATATTGTTGGGGAAAGAAGTTAAGCCCTATGAACAGATCATCCCAGGCATCTGTCCCATCGGTTCGAAGTTCAAGAGGATCATCTTCAGATTCAGAAAGTTTCTCCCCCGATTTATCTTTTTCAAATCCATACTTACCGTAACGAGTCCCTGTCATCTCCATAGCAGGCAAGAGGTATTCGTTGTTTTGCCTGTTGAACCGGGGAAACAGGTATTGTTTGCCGGTAAAGGCATCATCAATGTATTGGTGTTTTAGTTTGTGGCTCCAGGTTTTACCAATAAAAACCATCTGCACACTCCAGCCATGATTGGTAAGGATATCATTAATTATATCTGCAAAACTTTCAGATTCTTCATCAGCATAACCACGTTCCAGCGCTGTTTCGTTGTAGTAGTATATAACATCTTTGTTAACGATGAACTTATAATACTCACACCAACCGGTACACAATGCCCTTAGTTTCTTATTAAACTTAACAAACCTGCTGCCAAGAGTTCGTATTTCAGGATCAACACGTTGACCGGTAACAACCCAGTTAATATTTGCATTGTAATCAAAAGCTATTGCCAGCGGAACATCATAGTCAATATCACCATCAGAGAGACAATTAGTTTCACGGATTCTTTTTAAGTCCAGTGTACCTTTATCGGTTCTAAGGTTATTGATATAAGAGTTATCAAAAGCATCATAATAATGAATATCCGGATCGAGGTTTGGATAGAAACCATCGGTCAGTTTACGGATACGTTTATTCATTATCGAGGTTTGAAAGATAACAGGAGGAAGGTTTCTTTTCTGTTCTTTAATGTAATCGATCCCAAGCAATTCAATATTTTCTATGGTATCAAACTCCTTATACAGAAATGCATTCCGACGTAAAAAGAAAAGTTCTTTCCTGTGCATTTCTATTGTAGTTAAAGCATTTGCCGGCAGTTCAGGCATATGCCTATATTTTACACGTATTCTATTAATCTCTGCAATTGTTCCCTCTATTGCAGATATTAATTCCGGATCCATTCTTTTCTCCATCTCCACCACCCATTGCCCTTGTTTAGATGTTGGCATATCAGAAACAATGGTGATTCCTTTCCATTTGTGGCAGTTTTCAAACACCGGGTTAGTACCTGAAAGTGTCGGTATGGCCTCTTCAAACATCTTCTCTTTCTTAATTGAGCGTCCCTCGTCCACTTTCCCCCAGTCAGCAGTCAATGAGTTAGCAGAAAACCTCACATCCTGGCTCAACATGTGAATAACAGTACCATTATAAAAGTGGATACAATGATCCCACTCATTGGGTTTAATAAACGGCATTTTGAAATTCATGAATTTCGGGGCTTTCCTTCCCACAAAATAGTGGTAATCTTCCCGGTATCCATAACGCTTCAAAAAAGCCAGTGTTGCAGGCAGTGTACGAGAAAGCAATTGTTTGTAAGTTGCCTGATACAACCAGCCAACAGACTGTGGCATATTCTGAACATCATAAAGCAGATCAGGTCCCATTAAGCCATCAGATTTACCAAAACGACGAGCGGCAACAATGGTTTTACTATTTGGGCTCAGTTCATGTAAATACAATTGACCTTTATTAAAATATGCTTTTTTACTTGTCATTTTTTATCTCATTCAAACTTTTACTTTAACGATACTCGATAGAATTCACAAGCTCATTTCATCTCAATAAAGGAAATATCTTCAATGGGTGCAGCACCGTATTTCTTACGTAATTTAGCCTGAACATCTTTCAGGTTATCAATTTTCTTTCTGTTCATAACCGATACATCGGTAGTTGGTTCCAGGTTAATGGGAATAATATCATCCCAGGGAATATTGTCCAATTCATCTTTATCCAGTTTATGGACTTTCACCAAAGCTTCACCTGCCCGTATCATGGCCATAGCCTGTTTAACTTCCATGGCAGATGTAGCATTTTTAGCAGTTTCAAAACCTTTCAGGATCATCTCGCTGGCACGGTATCGTTGAAACTCCTTTGAAGCATTCCTGACATTGCCAATCAATGATTTTATATTTGACAAATCGCGGTAAGCCTGACGCTCACTTAAACTATATTCCGAACATAAATGATGTATTATTTGAATATCGCGCAAATGGGGCTCACCCATCCATTTGGTAAATATTGAACGATAACGAATAACTATATCACGTTCATGTTCATCAAATATCCGGGGAAGTTCATCTTTTTCAGCAAAGAGGTGTTTATGTAATTTCTGTAATAATGAATCTCTATTTTCTTGCACGTTTTTCTGCCAGTATTTGTTTGTCCATAAATTGTTTTACAAGGTCTTCTGCTTGCGGGCTACCATGCTTAGCCATTTTTACCACATTTTCGAGTATCTCTTTTTTACTAATTGTTTTTCCCCTGAAGTAAGCGGTATAGAGATCTCCTTTTTTCATGTCGAGACCATGGAGGAAGTTCTCAGCATCAATATTGAGCAGAACAGCAATCTCTCCAGGTTCAAGGAACAGTCCTGCCAATCTCTCAATCTCCTTCAGCTGCTCTTCAGTTAAATTCATTTTCAGTAATTAATAATCCATTTGTAAACCATTGTGAAAAGGTGTCAGAATAAAATTCAAAAAGCAGAGGTTCAGTAGATATTATTCCCACTTCATTTTTATCGTTATGTTGAAAGTTTGCTGTACCCACAACAACTATTTTCCAATCCCCGTTTTCAATCAATATGAATTTGGCATGATTCTTCGCAATGGCAATTGAGGTAGCTATGTTATTAACAAAATTCAGCAGCCCCAGTTTATGTCTCTTCACACTCAAATCAAACAGACATTTAAGGTTGAGTATAGTTCCCTTTTCCATTAAATTAAAAAAGGAGCGTATTGCAATTTCTGAAACAGAAAACGAAGAGATACAGACTGTTGCCGGTCCTGTTTTCTCCAGCAGGAATTCCAACAGCTCATGCATTGAGAATTCCGCTGCCGATGCAAATGGAATAGTCCTATCCTTTTGTATCGGTGGTATTTTCCGAAACTTTTTTGATAAGTTTTTCATAATCAATCCCCCAGTTGTCCAACTCTTTTTTGCGTTTCTCCAATACTTTAAGTTGTTTCTCTTTGTCTGTACTGTGGTACCGGCGTATATAATTCAGATTGGCTTTTATACGCCTCTCTTTTTTTACTGCTTCACTGGCAGCAATCTCCTCCGGGTTTTTGCCCAACCGGCTGTTCCACCAACTGTCAATACTCTCCCAGTTCTTTTTTATAACCCTGCGCCGGTATATAATCTCTTTTGCCAATGATGCCCGGCGTTCTATTTTATCCGTTTCATCCCGGATAAGTTTCAGCTCGGCATGCAAGGTTTTAATCTCACTGTTTAATTGCCCTGTCTCGTTAAACATCACTTTAAGGTTCTCCGGCAGTTCATTGTACTTCACCACGGGATTGGTATCAATCCGTGGTCGTTGAATCCCGGAGCCTCTGTTGAGGGATTGTGCAGCCGGTTCCTGTTTCCCCTTTTTCGGTAATACAACTGCTTTAGAAACAGGATTAGGCGGAGCAACCCTCAACTGTGGCTTCACCTTATTTACCCGGGCAAAATTCTCCAACTGCCTTCGCAGCAGGTTGTGGTGTATTTTTCCCGGTTTCTTAATAGAAAAAAAAGGTATTTTATCGCTATCAATATTCAGGTCGATAAATATCTGCACCCCTTCGCGGTAATTTTTGTTTTTAGCCGGCAGCCAAAATGCCAATCTTTCATGAGTTTTCATCGTCATACTCTAAAATTAAAGTTCATATTTTGATTTCTCAGGAAACATATCTCCCAATACTTTTTTCAATACGATATTCCAGGTAAGCGGATTGTTATTGGTAAACAGATGCCTGTTCATCTCTCTGTTCAGTGTTTTTACATCAAAGAGGCTACGCAGCAAAAACCTTATTTTCTCTTTGGTATCAAACAGGCAAAGGGGCTCTTTATCCGCAAAGTAAAAGTTATAATACAGGCTGGAAATCATCATTGGTTTACTTAACAAGTTAAATTTATCATAAAGTTTTAACACACGGTTTTTGTTAAGGAAACGAGGTAAGTGTGTTTCATAATTATAGTTACTGCCCCCTTTTTCCATTACACTTTCCATTGTATAATCCAGTGTGTTTTTCCAGTTTGAACCAGCACCTGAGTTGTCAAGGTGATGGGGGTATTTATGGAAACCCGCTACAGCTTTTAACTGTTTCATGTCAGATAGCTTAATACCCCTGGTAAAATAGACATCATCATAACTCCATATAAATTGAGCAGTAACATCCAACCCTGTCAATGCAGCATAAAGTTTTATAAGCTGATCTGAGAAATTCCTGTTCTTCTGTTCCGGGATACGCGCAAATTGCAGATATTCCACACCGGTAAGCCAATTGGGTCGGTCTCCAACAATTACTATCCGGTAATTGTCATGCAGAAAATTCTTCTCAATGCTCCGCAAAGCAAACTTCAGCTCCATTCCGTTACCGGGTCCCATTACATAGGGTATTATAAAGTCTATTTGTTTCATTTCAATATCAAATATTTATATTTCACATATTATATTTCACATCTATGTTTCAGCCATGGCTAATTCGTTTTGCAAATCAACAGATTTTCCAACATTACCATAATTTGAAAGTTGCACAAGCGGAATATCCAGCCACTCTGTTTTTACATACTTAATAAGTTGGTTTACAAACCTAAAATCCCCTGCACGATGTGCATCAAACAGAACATTATCTTTCCATTTACTATGAAAGGCAAAACATGGCATTGATATCTGTTTTCTAACAAAAGGTAGTTTCTCCCAATAATTGTCACCAGGCACTAATCTTCCATCCGGGAAACGCATTCTCCACACCAGCATCCTGTCCTCAAAGGGCAGGCAATCAGCTATAATTTTAAAAACCATTTGGTGGGCAAACATGTCATCGTCATCGATGAACAATATCCATCCACCGGTCACCTCTTTCATTAAACTATTCAGGTACAAATTCCACGGAAATGTCTGCCGGTCAGAGCTGAACAGACGTTTTACCACAATGGGATTATATCCTGCTGCTTTTACATAGTTTTCTGTTTCGGGCGTGTCTGCCGATATTATCAACCGATAGTTCTTATTGGTTTGAGCTTCGATTGTATTCAATAACCTCCGGAAATAGTCAGGGCGGTTACTGGTTCTAATCAGAATATTCAATAGAAGTTTATCCATGATTAACTGTTTCTGATAATTGCAGGTGACTGGTATATTTCCGGCCTTCAGCCATACGATAATAGTGCAGCATATAGATACCTTCAATGAGATAAACGGTTTTTCCTGCATCAAGCAGGCGTTTTGATATTGCGTTGTCCACCCCGAGCAACCCATCTTCAAATGGAAATTCCCTCCATGTTTTTTTCCGAATTATCATCATCACCCCGGAGATCATACGACTAAGTTGCTTAACCCGGTTTATATAAAGTGTCCGGCACACTTTTGCAATATTGCGGTGTGCAATTATATCACAATTTTCACTGAACCTACCCCGATATAGTTGTTGTTGATTATTAACCCGGTTAGTGTAACAGGTAAACATACCGGCTTCGGGATGTTCCGCAACAACCCGGTCTATCAGTTCTCCCCAGTCCGGTGTCAAAAACATGGCGTCGCCATCAGTAAAACAAGCCCAGTCGTTATCATCAGGCAGCAACTCCATATATTTGTTGTAAGCAGCCCCAAGGTTTTTATCAAGAGCAAAAGGTGTGAAGTAATATATTCCCATTCCGTAATTGTTTATCTAAAAATCGTAATTACGGTTATTAATAAAAAGGACGTAAGAAATGCAGGCAGTCTCAGTTTTCTGTATGGAATAAAAAAGGCTTCCCAAAACGGAAAGCCTTTCAATATCAATTCAATTATTAAGCCCTAAACGGCAGCCGAACCTTCAGCCGAAGGGATTTCACCATCATAAATTGGTGCTGGTCCATCGCTATAAGTACCAATTTCATAAGTTATTCCTTTCAAATCTGCAACGGCACTTCCGGTATCATCAGTAGCTTTTGTTTCGGCAGGAAAATATCTTGTGCCCACTTGTCGGTTATGTCCTTCATGGTCGGTTACAATATAAAACATCCTCCGTTTTGGAAATACACGGGCAGCACCAAGATTCTCTTTTTGGTGTCCGGGTATAAACCAGGAGAGTGTTATATTGTTGGAATGACCATCTCGTTCTCCCTGCTGTTCCCCTTTCAGGTTTAGTTTTTCAAGCGTTCCATACATGGGGTGCATATATTTTCCTGCCTTCATAATTATATTACCTGAAATCACACTGGCGTCAGCCATTGTTGCGGGGTCAGCCGGTAGTTCCGGAAAAGTTGCAACATCAGCAATAAAACCATAATAACCGACGGGGCGTAAGCCACCAAGATTACTTTGTCCTTCCGCAAATTCAATTGCTTCAAAATTCATGAGTTTTGATTTTAAAGATTAATATTAACCTGAAGTATCGTAATCACCACTAAGAGGATTAGAAGTCACGCTACCGTCAGAAATCATAAACCCGCGTTTATTCAGGTTTTTAATTCGCATTCCAATGTCAAATTGGTTCCAGAACTGTATTTCGTTGGCATCTTCAAATGGGTCACGTACCTGTACAAAACCCACATCACTAAAGGTATTCATACCCAGGTCAAAGTTACCTGGTTCAGTAAGCATCAGCCGGTCACCTTCTCCAAGAGCATAGTGCGAAACTATTTGTAGTTTCGGGATACCGCAATCTTCGCGCAATTGGGTAAGTACATTTGCAAAGGTTACATCTTTATAAGATGTTTTTTTGTTTTCCAGCGCATCTTTCACATGATACATTGAATCATAAGGGATATAAAGAACCACGTTTTTGTTGCGCCACTTATGGTCTATATTGCGTAACCACGCCTTCAGGCTGTTAAAAGCGGTAAGATCCGATTCATCGGCCGGAGCTGCAAGGCTTGCACAGTTCACAAGGTTTCCTTTTGCCTGTGTGATTGCACCTGCAGCCACAAGTGTATCAATGATGGTATGGTAACCATTGGCCATACCCTGTGGGGTTTGGTCAGCTACATCACGGGTTGCATGAAACAGACAATCAACAATATCTTCACCAACGGTTGTTATTACGTCAGCAATAATATCCCTCTCCAAAGGGTGTTGCTTGGTTTTATTGTTCACCTTGTCTTTGGAAGCATCGTACAAAACACGTTTTGTTTTGTAGTTTGTGATGTTGTCCTTAATAGGTGCAATAGCTGTATAGGTTTGCAATTCACGTTCCAACAATCGTGAAATCTCACCTTTATAATTGGGTGCTCCGGCAACGTAAGGTCGTGCTGCACCACCGGCACGTTCCTTGACAATCACAATGTCTTTATTGTCCACCTCAAGCATATTAAGTTTTAGCTCCTTTAAGGTAGGGATAAGCATTGCATAAGGCAGCAGCATAAAATCCTTCTGGTATTTTTCGGCTGCGCGTTGTAATGATGTAATATTTACTACTGACATTTTATTTATCTTTTAAAGATTTTCCAAGGTATTCCTGAGCAACTTCATCCAATGCATCGAATGGATTCTCATATTTATCCGAAATGGCTTTTAATTTTCCGGCACTACCATCACTACCGGCACCTTCACCGTCTGTTTTAGTTGGTGCAGAAGCAGCAGGTTCAGCAGGTTCACCTTTAAGGTCTGCCACTTCCTGTTTCAATTGTCCGATGGTTGCATTACGTTCAGTAATCGTGATGCCAGCCGTTTCTATTTGGCTTTCCATATCAATGATGGTTGCATCACGCTCGCCAATGGTTGTATTGGCAGTATCAAGCTGGGGTTGCAAGTCATCAGAGCCTGCTTTCCCCAGGGAGGAGTCCAGAGCTTTTAACTGTTCTTCGTTAAGGCTCACAGCCTGGTCAACTGCCTCAAGTGTTTCAACTCCCAGGGCAGCATTTACATTTTTGTACTGTTTCATCTCTGTTTTTATTTTTGAATTATTATTTGCTACCAGCCCGTTATTGGTCTGGCTCCGGGCTCTGTTTTTATCTGCAAGGTCATATATACGATCCAGGGCATCCTCAAATTTCCCAATACTGTCAACAAAGAGTCCTATTGAGTTTTTAGCAAGGAAAACTTTTCCGGAGAGGTGTTCATCTGTAATACCCGGGCGGTTCTCTTTAACTGCATTGATAAAAGTTTGAGCAATGGGATCAAGGAACTCTTTTTTGTAACCGTCATATTTCCCATCACGAAGCTCTTCCCACATTTTAACTTTTTCCGTGCTTTGGCTTGCCGTAACGGTATGAAATTTAACGCCAAGGCTTTCCCAGTAAGGTTGGATGTCAATAAAACTCATCAGCACACCCACCGATCCCACTTCATCATCCGGGGTGGAAGCAATAATTTCATCAGCCGATGAACCTACCCAGAGAGCGGCACTCGCCATCAGTCCATCCACATAAGCTATAATAGGTTTTTGTGTGTGTTTAACAATTTCTGCAAGTGTTTGTGTCCCGTCAACGGTTCCTCCCGGTGAATCAATTTGCAGAAGTATCCCAGAAAAATTTGGGTTCTTGTCAGCCTCTTTTATCTGTTCCCCGATTGCAGCCATGCCGATGGGACCACACTCCTGGCTATTTTTCATTAAAGTGCCCTGTAATTTAATCAGGGCAATTGAGTTTACAGGAGCATCGTCCCAACTCCGGGATGTATAAGTGGCTCCAGATAAATTACCATTACGCATATCTTTAGATATTGCCAAAGGTCTGTTTTCCTTACTGGTCGCATCTTTAATTTCCACATTATTTGCAAGGATATTAGCTATTAACCCAGAGCTATTTAATGCAAATTGGGTCTCTATGGCCCATTTGTTTTTAAGGATAGCAGAAGCGAGCTTATAATTCATGGTAAAGTGGTAATGATATTCCATTACAACTTTACAAATGAATCGCTTTTAAATAAAGGACTTTAAGATTAAGCAACATCAGTAAGTGTTGGGCTTTCAAAATACCATTCCCCTGCAAATTCAATAACTGTGGCATTTAGGCTTACTGCCTGCCCTGGGATGCTACGCTTGCGCAACATTCTCACAGGGTAAACCAAATGGCTGATATTATTCATATCTGTTATGAGCAATATTAATTTGCGATTTTCATAGCTTTTTAAAAAACCGGAAACTTCGCTACGAAGTTTTGGAATAGCCAGCGTTACTTTTTTACTCCATTTTGCCCCGGAATTATCAATTGTTTCATTTTCCAAAAAAGCGCCACTTTCAAAAATATGGGGTATTTCCACAAAATTATATCCATTTTGAATTGAAATGTTGTTAAAATCTATGGGATTATCACTGATTGAAAAAGAGGCTTTTGAGTATTCAACAATTTTCACTGTTTTTAATATCGCCCAGTTTTGTCCTTCAAAAGTTTCCATAATTACTGTTTTTTATCTCCTTTGTAGCAAGTTCATCCCGAACAAATGTGCCTGTTTTATACATTCTCTCGGGAAAATTTAATCAATCGCTTTCCAGTTCTGCCAGATAGAGCTTTCTAAACCTTTTTTCTTCTGTTTTTCTTCTGTTACGGTAGTCAATTTTCTTTATTGTATCAAAATTAATTGCATTGTTCCTCACATTTAAACCTCGTAAAATGGCATTTACAATTGTCTGTTGTTCCCAGTTATGTTCGTAAGCAATGCGAAACTTTTCGCGTACCCAGTTTTTAAATTCATACTCTATTCCATCGGTTATTTTATTTTCCACCCATTTGGGTATAAACAGATAGCGGTAACGTATCCAGTTATCATTGTTTGGATTTGGTAAAATAAAGGTAACCGGACTGTTTATAAAAGGCCGTGTAACTCTAAAGTCGCCTGTTTGAATGTGAGAGAATATTAATTTACCAATATCTTCACTCCTGCGTAACAGGATATGACCCTGGTTATGAGGCGTATTAAAAATATATCTACAGAAATTAATATGAATGGGATCGAGGTTAAAAGTAACAGTAGGCTTTGATTCGAAGTTAATTTTGGACAGTTGTTTCATATCGTGTTTATATTAAAATAAACACCAGGGCAAGTCCCTCAAAAGTACTAAAATTATTGGATGTATAAATTGATTTTTAAAGTAACAGGGTTACGCATCAAGGATTGCAGCGACATCCTTTCAAGATGAAAGATAGCGTAAAAAGCCAGCCCGGATGTCCAAATAATTCTTTCCATTATTATTGAAATTTAATCATAAAAATAACTTTTTCCCTTTGCCTGAAAATAAAATCCACCAGACATGAAATAGCTACCTACATTACCTACACTTCACATAACATATTGAAAGTAAAATATTTATATGTAGATAAATGTTTCTTTAACCCCTTTTTGTAGGTCTGTTTTTCCATGTTGCAAAAACCGACCTACAAAACTGCTGTATTTACCTACAAGCAAACTACATTAACCTACATCCACCTACACTTACAGATTATAAGCTATATAATAAACTATTAATTTATAACTATTTAACCAGTTTTACTTTCACTATTGTAGGTAATGTAGATAACTTTTATGCCCCTGAAAATTTAAGGAATCCAACCTTACCCTAAAAAATGATAAACATCTGAAAACTAACGAATCACTATTTTTATGAATTCATAAAACAACAATATCAACTAAGTTTTTAGTTATCAAGGTTGAAGTCATAGCCAGAGATGCCAGCAGACCCGAACCCTGATATTTCATTAAAGGGGGTCCGGGGGAAAAGAGAAAAGCATTGAATAAAATTAGTGTATTACGTTTTTATCATTTATATTTGTAAACTTTTTACATATAAACAGTATAAAATGATATTAGAAGTTCGTTTAAACAACTTTTTCTCCATTAAAGAAGAAATTGTCCTTGATTTAAGAGCCGCCAATATTAAGTCGAAAAATGCAAAAGCACTTAACGCCAATCTTTTTAAACATGAGAAAACAGATGTGTTAAAAACAG
>Ga0307988_1001313_pt1 | contig 14264 bp, 10 predicted proteins | sample EllFjometagen183_FD_203166 | JGI IMG/M metagenome (GOLD analysis project Ga0307988, IMG submission 203166) | Marine microbial communities from Ellis Fjord, Antarctic Ocean - #183 | ecosystem: Environmental > Aquatic > Marine > Unclassified | place: Southern Ocean | collected 2014-10-08 | reverse complement strand
ATTAGTTATTTGTTACGGTTTCGTGAATTGGTTTTCATTAATTTTTTAACCAAAATTAGAAGCATTTAAAAATTTTCTAAAAAAAATATTTTATTTTGGCTAAATTTGCAAATTTCACCTAAATATTATGGAAATAGACATAATTTGACATCAAATTTTTCAATAATTCTTGACGATGAAATTACAGTTTAACTCTTTTCCCATGATTGGATCACGAAAAAATAAAACTAACAGCGGGTAGTTCACAGGTCATTAATAATGAACTGTCCAGCCAATAACCTGTAGCCCTGTCAATTTTTTATATTTTGAGTTGACCATAGGAAAGAGTCTTTGATTAAAGTTGTAGGGAAATATAGTTGAATAACACCGCATTCACCAGTTCGTCTGGTGAAAGAATTTTTAAGCTGTTTTTTCCTCATTTTTTGAGTCTTCCTTTTTTAAAAACTCCAAGATTATTTTTATCCCTTTATTGTTTCCTGCTACTTTTGAAACCCTTCCAATAAATTGTTTAAAATCTTGTTTTGAAATAAATGGCAACAAATCCTTAGCAGTATTATCAATGTGAAAAAGATTTAAGAAATTACTTAACCATTCATTATCAGTTGAGTTTTTAAACACATACTGTTGTGGCTCGGTGAAATCGTTATTATTGAGCTGACCCCAACGATACAATATGCTTATAACACATTTCTGGGTTTCCAAAAGCCCTTTTCCTTCAGCTACTTTGCGCACATTTTCTATCCATTTGTTTTTGAAAGTGTATAATTCTTCATAGGAAAACATAATTACATCCCTATTATATGGTCTTTCTTCCTTCCTTTTGTTGGGAAAATATTTTCCTTGCTTCCATATTCCGTATTCATCAAGAAAATCCAAAAGTGTAGTCTCTGATAGCGACAAAGATCGAGTATTGGTCATCAACCTATTCATAATTTCAAGGCTAATTTTTTTATCCGTTCGGCTCGTTATTATATCATACAGTAATAATCCTAAAGGCCTTCTAGTACCAAACAAAGCCGTGTTTTCTTCATATCCCTCTGAAAAACTAATAAACAATTCGCAAAGTCCTATTTCATCGACTATTTCCAGTTTTTTTACAATTTCTCGGAGATGACTTAACCAAATTTGAAATTCGTCTTCTGAATCATAATGTGAAGCAAATATTTGAGATCGTTCTTCAGGGTTCTTAAAAAAACGTTCGGCTTCATTATAGGAGAAGGTAAACGAGGCTAATCCACAATGCAATAATTTCAGAAAAGCGTCGCGATTATGTATGCGATTAATATTTTCAGGATTCTCCTGTGTATAAAAGGTATCCCCCTTAAGTTTTGGGAATAAAAACAAAAGAATTGATTTGGCAGCATCTTTTTCCTGTTCAGAGTATTCCACCTTTTTTAAAATGCCACATAAAGTATCTTTTTCTAATTTTTCTTCTTCTTTAAGAGCATGATAGAAGGCTGTAGCTGAATTCCCAGAATAAAGCTCGCTATCCGAGCCAAAACCTTGAACAAACTTTTCCGGTTCATTTTTTACTATAGTGGCTATTTTTTGAAATTTTAATTCCAATACCTCCCATGCTACCAAGTCAGCAAAAGAGACCTCGTTTTCTGTAGTGGGTGCTGATACTCGTAAATTGTTACATAATCGTATAACATCACGGGGTGTTTGACATACTCTAACCAGACCAGTGTGATCCAGCATTTTATTGAAAAGATCGTTTTCTGCAACTGACAATTTTAATTTGCATTTTTCCATTAGATTTTTCACATTGGTATTTAGATAATCCTTCATGTGCACAAACGAAAGGCGTGGCAGAAAATAGGTAGTTTGAACGATCTTTTCTATGTATTTATTCCCTTCATATATTCCTCCGTATGAAAGGCTACTTTCAACAGGGTCAGGATCGTATGCTGCTAAATAAGCCACTCTTTTAAAATCAGACACAGATTTAATCATTTGAAAAATTGTCCTCACCTGTTCAGGAGGGAGTCTGTCAATATCATCTATAATCACTATTATTTCACGATTCAATTTTCCTATACTTTTATTCAGTTCAGACTTTCTGGCCAATAGACTGATATCGCGAAGCTCTGATGCTGCTTTAGCAGAATTCCCTATGCTTTTAAAAACATTCTCGACTATAGTGCCCCAAGGCTCCACACCTGGAGTAAGTTTAATAGGAGCCAATATTTTTGCAAATTGCAACACTTTCTTTGCAGTTGCACCTGCATTTTTAAATTTGGACTGAATTCCTATTGCAGATGCTAATTCTAGGAAAAAGCCTTCTATTACGCTATCTAATGTTGAGATGATCCATGGATTATAATCAACAATTATTGGTTTTGGTCGTTTTTTTTTTAGACTCTCTTTTATAAGGTTTATACAAGATGTCTTTCCTTCACCCCATTTACCTTTAATGCCAACCACAATGGATGGCTCTCCTTTTTCTAACAGAAGAATTTCTGCAAGATGTTTGGAAAAATTCAATCTCTCAAACGCATCTTCCTCGACGCGACTGATTGGCTTGTCTGGGTTCATTTTATTGGCCTAATTCTATTAGTTTAACATTAACAATTAATTAGAATGACATGTATACCGTGTAAATTTGAATGATAGCCGACCAGATGAGTTTAAAAATCTGGATTAAAGATTTCGTATCAATCTTTCTAAAGCCTGTAAAGGAATTTCGACAAATCACCTTTGGAGAAAATATAACTGAATTAGGAAGGATATGCCAAAATGTTCTTTATTGGAGACTAAAAATCATCAATCAGAATCCTGTTTCGAAATTTTTATACACATTATTTTGTTCGGATTTTGTCCTGGCCTTGGAAAACAATTTTGATGGCTTGATGGAAATGTTATATTTCCTTACTCGATTTCATTCTTGATTAATATAATGCCCAACTGTGTACCGCATATCTTCATCCAGATCATCCTTGCCAGATAGCCATTGTAAATAGTCCGGCGGGATCTCTCTGAAAAACTTGCCTTTATGTTTTCCAAAATATATCCGGCTCAATAAAACCGGCTTACTTGAAATATCCATCATTTTATTTTCAACAGCGGCCGGGCCGATATCCTTACTCATTTTTACAAACAATCTTTCAAGAACCAGGATATCACCAAGGGCGTCATGGGCGGTGGCTTCAACTTTAATGCCCAGGAAATACCTTAAATATTGAAGCTTGTATTTGGGTATAACTCCATTAGGGTCCAGGTGCCTGGCAAGCTTTAACGTACAGATAATTTTTTAGGGATGGATACCTTCTCTTTCAAGCATATCAATATCAAATTTAGCATTGTGGGCCACAAGAATATTCTTATCATCATTTAATAAATCAACCAATTTTTGATATTCAAAGCTATCCTTAAACGCTGGTTTATTTTCAACCATTTCATTTGTAATATGATGAATACTCATGGGTTCAATTGCATTAATCTTCCGGATATCGTCCTTCCCTGATATACCCTGCACAATTTACATGGATGTATTTGGTAAATCCTAACCAAGACTTTAATAAAATCTCTCCGCCGTGTATTCGGGTGTTAAACCGGCCTGTCGTGCCCCGCTCAAAGACAATCATATTTTTACCAAGTTTTGTATCATATTTGACTTCTTTCAAAGTAGGGATCTGCATTGCTTCTATAGATTCACCTGTCTGGTAATCTGAAACAACTATCTCCTTCCCTTTGAACTTTACAACAAAAGTTTTATTATTTATCAATGTTTTTAACCTGGTGTCCATAAGTTTGGCCTTGAGGTTCCTGAAATTCTTCTCAACTCTCTGGTAATCTAAATATATAGTTAGGGTTACAAAAATAATTATAGATGTAAGAACCATGATATTCAAAAGATTAATTTTCTTATTCATGTCTTTCATTCATTTAGGTGGCTTTTTCTTCTTTGACGCTTTTCCGATAGTCTCTTTGATATTTTTTCAATTTCTCCCGATTCTCCAAGTAATACTCTTTTTTCCTATCACGGATCTTCTGATGGTTATTCTTATAATAAATCTTATCTCGTTTGGAGAAACCTATTTCTTTCGTGACGAAAATATTTTTAATGCCCTTGAGTCGCACATTCTTCCTGAACTGATCCAAGCGCGGCAAAAGACCGGCAAGCGTTTGCGATTCTGGAGCGCGGGCTGCGCTTCAGGAGAGGAGGCCTATTCCCTCGCCATATTGCTTTCAAAAATAATCCCTGATTTGAGTAATTGGAACATCACTATTTTGGCCACGGATATCAATCCCCGCTTTCTAAAAAAGGCTGCAGACGGAATTTACACCAAGTGGTCATTCCGCAGCACTCCGGGGTGGGTCAAGAGTGGATACTTCAAAAGGACAAAAGACGATCGTTACCATCTCGATCCACTGATTAAAAAGATGGTCAGGTTTTCATACCTTAACCTCAATGACGATTGTTATCCCTCGATGACGAACAATACCAATGCCATGGACGTGATCTTTTGCCGCAACGTAATTATGTACTTTACCTCGAAGCATGCCAGGTTGGTGATTGACCGAATGTACCGGTCTCAGATGAATGACGGGTGGCTGCTTGTAAACCCCATTGAAATGCATCATCAGATTAATTCACAGTTTAAAGCCGTTCACTTGCAAAAGGCGATCTTCTATAGGAAAGATGGCCGACAGACCACGCCAAAGGCAGATTTAAAGTCAACATTGCCGACCCTGGAAACTCCTCTTGATTTTCAAGAATATCTGCAGCCGAAAATCCTTTTTCCAGAGCAGATCGACACAGTTGATGAAATTATACCGCCGCCCATGGATGCCTTGTTTGAACCTCTCAAAACACAAGAGCCAGGGCAGCCTTCCTACGAGGAAGCCCTGGTATCATTTGAGCGTGGCCATTATGCGGAATCCGTGGGCATCCTCAAGGAGGTATTATCGCATAATCATAGCAACTCCGATGCCATAACTCTGCTGGCACGGGCATACGCCAACCAGGGAGACCTTAGCAAGGCGTTTGAGTGGTGTGAAAAAGCAATCTCCACGGACAAGCTCAACCCGTCATTCCATTATTTATTATCAACCATCATGATCGAATTAGGCCAGAAGGAGGAGGCAGCAGCCGCACTAAAAAACGTGCTTTACCTCGATTATAACTTTGTGCTTGGCTATTTTGTCCTCGGAAATATTAACCGTCAACTGGGAAAACTGAAAGAATCAGGGAAAAATTTTGCCAATGCTCTCTCCCTCTTGGGTGGAATGCCAAAGGAGGAGATACTGCCGGAATCGGAAGGAATAACCGCCGGCCGGCTTATGGAGATAATAAAATTTTCATCCAGCCAGGAGGTCGCCATACATGAATAATGATGATGTGAACTCTACAGAGATTGACTGGGAGCAGGTCCATCGCCGCCTGAACAAGTCGAAAGCGGTTATTGAACAGGGGTTCTTAGTGGACACGGAAGAAAAATCCAAAATCCTTAAACAAAGAGCCAGGCTGCTCTCACAAGAATCCGCCCGTGTCGAGGAAGAAGATAGTCAACTTGAAGTGGTGGAATTTGTTCTGGCCTACGAGAATTATGCGATTGAATCCGAGTACATCAGCGAGGTTTATCAGTTAAAGGAATTCACGCCCATGCCATGTACCCCGAATTTTGTTTTGGGTATCATCAACGTACGCGGGAGAATTGTCTCCATCATCGATCTCAAGATATTCTTCGGCCTTCCTGAAAAGGGAATTGCCGACTTTAATAAAATTATCATCATCAGTTCAAATTTAAACGAGTTCGGTGTCGTAGCGGACAGCATAACAGGTGTCCGGTCTATTCCAATCAGTGCAATTCAGCCGTCACTGCCGACTTTAACCGGAGCCAACGAAGAATACCTTAAGGGTGTTTTGGAGGACAGGATCGCTGTTCTCGACGCGGAAAAAATTCTATCCGACAGAAATATAATCATACATGAAAATGTGGAAATATAAATATTGAACAAAAAGGGGGGACAAAATGAGTATTGCAAACACATTCCAAGACTTGAAAATCGGCACAAAAATTGGGGTGAGTTTTGGCCTGGTGGGCATTTTGTTCATCGCTGTGATCTGGCAGTACCAGGGAACATTATCTGAAACCATCTCAAACTATGAAGAGCTTTTCAATGTATTTGAGAAAAAGAAGGGCTATGCCAACAAGATTGAAATTCTAGTGCTGGAAGCCCGGAGATCAGAAAAAGATTTTAAAAATCGTAGAGATCTTCAGTATGTGGACAGGGTTGCCTCAATGGTCGAACAAGCAAAAAAAGAGGCGGCTGAATTAGAAAAACTTGAAACGGCTACAGACGATGAAGCCGGCGCAAAGGCCGCCGCTGATATTGCTGTGTATATTCAGAATTATCACTCATATTTCATGGACATAGTGGAAGCCTATAAGAAAAACGGCCTGGACGAAAACTCGGGCCTTCAGGGACATTTTAGAAAAGGCACCAAGAATTTGGAGGAGGAGTTCAATAGCTACAAAACAGACGAAGTCAACACTCTTCAGATTAAGATGAACTATCTCATGTTGCGGCGTCATGAAAAAGATTATCTGTTGCGCCAGGATCTAAAATATATAGAAAAAGCAGATAAGGCAATCGCTATACTGAAAACGGACATAGGTACATCGAATTTGTCGGCTGCAGACAAAAAAATAACCTCGCAACTTCTTGAGCAATATATTTCTGATCTTGATGCAATGGTAGTGCAAGATCAAAAAATTAAAGACCTGACAGCCAAGATGCGCGAGGAGGTACATAAAATAGAACCTATAATCGTAGCTGTAACAAATAAAACGGATAAGATCATGGAGGAGATCCATGCGACCACAGTCGTCGTGTCGGAACGGAATGCAAGAATTGCACTCTCCATTAGCTTTGGAGCTCTTCTCATTGGCATCGTTTTGGCTTTAGTCATTACACGCTACATTTCCAATCCAATCAAAATCCTGCAGGCGGGAGTGGAAAAACTCGCCCTTGGGGATTTGGATTTACACATGGAGATATCCAGCAAAGACGAGGTCGGTAATCTTGCTAAAGCAACAAATTCCATGGTGGAGAGCCTGCTGGAAGTATCAGAAGTCGCCGAGAAAATTTCAGAAGGAGATCTAAATGTCAAGGTAAAACCGAGATCAACGAAGGACGTGCTGGGGAATGCTCTGGGCACCATGATCAAGAATCTTCAAAAACAGGCCGAAGTCGCCGAGAAAATTTCAGAAGGAGATCTAAATGTCAAGGTAAAACCGAGATCAACGAAAGACGTGCTGGGGAACGCTCTGGCTGCTATGGTCAAAAATCTTCAGAAACAAGCCGGCGCATTAAAAAATGCGGTTAATGTTCTTAGCTCTTCCTCTTCTGAAATTGCCTCCACGGTATCCCAGCTGTCATCCAGTGTCTCAGAGACGGCCGCGGCGGCAACTGAGACGACCACCACAGTGGAGGAGGTAAAACAGACCGCGGAGGTCGCTACCCAAAAGTCTAAGGAGGTCTCCGAGAGAGCGCAAAAGGCAAAGGAAATATCAATTGTAGGCAAGCTGTCCACTGAAGAAACCATTAGTGAAATGGGTCGGATAAAAACTCAAATGGGCTCTATTGCCGAGTCCATTGTGACGCTAAGCGAGCAAAGCCAGGCCATCGGGGAGATCATCGCGGCCGTGGATGATATTGCCGAGCAGACCAACCTGCTCGCGGTTAACGCCTCCATTGAGGCGGCCAAGGCCGGAGAGCAGGGCAAGGGATTTTCCGTGGTGGCCCAAGAAGTCAAGGACCTCGCGAACCAGTCCAAACAGGCCACAAAAAGGGTAAGGAGCATACTCAACGAGGTACAGAAGGCCACCGGTAAAGCGGTCATGGCAACCGAAGAAGGAAGCAAGACCGTGAAAGCGGGAGTGAAACAAGCCAAGAAGGGAGGAGAGGCCATCTCGACCTTATCCAGCAGTATCGCTGAAGCGGCCCAAGCATCGATCCAGATCGCGGCGTCGAGCCAGCAGCAGTTTGCAGGGATGGATCAGGTGGGAACTGCCATGTTGGATATTCAAAATGCCAGCAACCAAAACGCTTCCAGCACCAAACAGTTAGATGCCGCGGCCCGGGATCTGAACGAGTTGGGCCAGAATCTCAAGCAGATAGTGGAATGGTATAAGCTTGAAGCATAAAGCGAGGAAGTAGCATGGGCGCGAAAAACAAAAATCTACTGAAAAAACTTCAGGCCGCATTCAAGGTGGAAGCCCAGGAGCGCCTGGAGATCCTTAGCTCCAACATGATCGAGCTTGAAAATGCTCCTTATGGCAAAAAATATGATGAAATTATCGAGTCCGTATTCCGCCAAGCCCACAGTCTGAAAGGTGCTTCCCGGTCGGCCAACCTGCCGGATATAGAGAACATCTCAAAGGCCTTGGAGATTTTATTTTCAAAATTGAAACGGAAAGAGATAAAAGTTTCGCCTGAAATGATTGATTCGCTTCATCATATAATAGATGCATTAATCGATTTTGTTGCCGCGTTTGACAGCGAAGACTTAGGCGTTCACAAAGACCATGCTACCGAAATTGTGAAACAAATTGGCGCACTAAGTTCAGCAGAACGCGTCAGTGAAACTAAAACTATTGAAAAAGAACCCAAACCCGCCAAGAAGGCTCTTACGGCCGCGGCAGAAGAAGAGAAACATAAAGAAGAAAGCTCGCTGCTGAAGCCCCCTGAAAGAATCATAAAAAAACCGAAAATAATCAGAGGAGATTCTGCTCCGGCACAAAGCGTAAGGGTCTCCTTAAATAAGCTTGATTCGCTCATGCTGCAAACCGAGGAAATGCTGCAGGTCAAGCTTTTGTCAAATCAACACAAGAACGAGATTCAGGATATTCTTGAAACTGTGGAGTTGTGGAAAGAGGAATGGTCCCGGGTCGCGAATGAGACGCGCGCCTTAACGCAGGTTCTACCCTCTGCGTCTAAGCTGTTGGAGCTGGTCGAATCCAATCAAAATCAGTCGAGATTGTTTGAAGACAGTCTCCTCGCTTTTGCTAAGTCAGCGCATCAGGACCATAGACTGATCAGTGAACTGGTGGACAGGCTACTCGAGGATATGAAAGACGTGCTGATGCTGCCCTTCTCAACTTTTCTGGAAATGGCTCCCAAAATGGTCCGTGATCTCGCGTGCGATCAAAAAAAGAACGTCAAGGTAACAATGAAGGGAGGAGAGGTTGAAATTGACAGGAAAATCCTGGAGGAGATGAAAGACCCGCTGATACATTTACTGCGCAACTGCGTGGATCACGGAATTGAAAAACCCGAGGTGCGACAAAAAAACAAAAAGTCGAAAACGGGAACTGTTGAAATCATGATCGGACAGGCAAACGGTGACAAGGTCGAAATTGCCATTTCCGATGATGGCGCGGGAGTCGACATAGAGAAAGTAAAAAAAGTTGCCATCAAGAAAGGATTTTTGTCCAAGAAAGAAGCGGCTGAGCTTCCCGAGCAGAAGACCCTGGAGCTTATTTTTAAATCAGAGCTAACCACAAGCCCCATCGTTACGGACTTGTCCGGGAGGGGATTGGGCCTGGCCATCGTGCGCGAGAAAGTTGAAAGACTCGGCGGTAATGCGTCAATTGAGAATCGACCCGGGCAGGGGACTACATTCCGGGCACTTCTCCCCATATCACTTGCCGCCTTTAGGGGCATCCTGGTCGAGGCGGGGGAACAGCAGTTTATCATGCCCACCACGAATGTTGACCGGGTGGTTAGAGTCAACCCGAATGATGTTAAAACCGTTGAAAACAGGGAGACCATCCTCTTGAACGGGCAAACGATTCCGCTCATTCGGCTCAATGAAATCTTGGGAATTCCGCACAAAAAACGAACATCAGAGTCAGAACTGATCACGGCGATGGTCCTTGGAACCGGGGAGAAACGAATAGCCTTCAGCGTGAATCAGGTACTGAACGAAGAAGAGATACTGTTTAAGAGTCTTGGCACGCAGCTCTCCCGGGTCAGGAACATTAACGGGGCCACGGTCCTGGGTAACAGAAAGGTGGTACCCGTACTGAACGTCATGGACTTGATGAAATCTGCGGTGCATGTGAGGCCTGTGGCCGCAGGAGTGGCTATTCGCGCGGAAGAAACCAAAACAAAGAAGAGATCGGTTTTAGTTGCCGAGGATTCCATTACCTCGCGTATGCTCATAAAAACCATTCTGGAGTCTGCCGGATACCAGGTGAAAACAACGGCTGACGGCCTCGAGGCGTTAACAGAGCTTAAAGAAGGAGAGTACGATCTTTTGGTATCGGATATTGATATGCCCAGGATGAATGGGTTCGTCCTCACCGAAAAAATCCGTGCTAACAAACAACTTGTCGATTTGCCCGTGATACTGGTGACCGCGCTCAGCTCCCGAGAAGACCGCGAGCGTGGCATTGACGCCGGCGCCAACGCGTACATTATCAAAAGCAGCTTCGACCAGAGCAATCTATTGGAAGTAATCAAGAGACATATTTAACAGTTAGGAAATTTAAATGATTAAAGTCCTGATAGTCGATGATTCACTTACAACCATGGAGTATCTAAAATATCTGCTTGATTCGGATGACGATATCATGATTGCGGGAATCGCCGAAAACGGCCGCGAGGCGGTGGAGTTATCAAAGAAAAAGCGCCCGGATGTGATCTTGATGGACATCAATATGCCCAAGATGAACGGGTTCCAGGCGACTCGCATAATTATGGAAAATAACCCTGTGCCCATCATTATTATGAGTGCAATCCACGATGTTAAAGAAACTACCGTGATATTTCACGCCATGGAAGCGGGCGCGGTTACCCTTTTAAATAAACCAAGGGGGATAGACCATCCGGATTATGAACGTGATTCTGAGGCCCTGCTTCAAAATGTAAAATTAATGTCGGAAGTAAAGGTGGTCGGGCGCCGTAAGTCTATACGGGGAGTGGCAAGTGAGCCAGGGGCAAAGCCCCCTGCGGTTAAACCTGTGGCAAGGCCCGGAGAGATCAGGGTGATAGCTATAGGCGCATCCGCGGGCGGACCTCCTGCATTGCATGAAATTCTTTTAAAGATCCCTAAAAATTTCCCCGTTCCTATATTGATAGTCCAGCACATCTCAAGCGGCTTTATAGACGGTTTGACAAAGTGGCTCGGGCAGACCACGAATTGTGCAGTTCACCTGGCCGCTCACGGGGAAATTTTACATCCGGGACACGTTTATTTTGCGCCGGATGATTATCACATGGGAGTTAACAGCTCAGACCGGATCATCCTGAGCAAAGCTAAGCCGGAAAACGGTTCTATCCCCTCCATATCCTTTCTTTTCCGAAACATAGGGGATGTATATGGCGCGAACGCGGCAGGCGTATTGCTTACAGGCATGGGTAAAGACGGGGCTGACGGGTTGAAATTCATGAGAGACAAAGGGGCTGTTACCATTGCGCAGGATAAGGAAAGTTCATTGGTTCACGGCATGGCAGGAGAGGCGATAAAACTTGACGCGGCAGAGTATGAGCTTTCCCCGGGAAGCATTGCCGAAGCATTGATAGCTTTGGTTAATAATAATAAGATATTAACAATATGAGCATTTAATAAACAATCAAAGGAAAGAGCTATGGAAATTGATACTCATTTAATGGTAGTGGAGGACAGTCCCACCCAGGCTTTAGAAATTCAATACTTCCTGGAAGAGCATGGCTACAAGGTTTCATTGGCTGAAGACGGCGAACAGGCGTTTGCCATGTTGAAAGATTTTACCCCCACCATCGTTATATCAGACATAGTTATGCCCAGAATGAATGGATACGAACTATGTACCAAGATCAAGGAAAACGATAGGTTGAAAGATATCCCGGTGATTCTTTTGACAAGTCTTTCCAAACCCGAAGACGTTATCAAAGGACTTGTTTGCGGGGCCAACAATTTTCTTGTCAAGCCTTTCGATAAAAAGCTTCTGCTGTCCCGAATCAGGTACATCCTCATAAATCAGGAAATGAGAAAAACTACCACCTCGCAGGCGGGAATTGAAATATTTTTCAGAGAAAAAAAATATTTTTTATCTTCCGAACGAATGCAGATGATAGACCTCCTGCTCTCCACCTATGAAGTTGCTATTCAAAAAAATCAGGATTTTGAAAAGGCTAACCAGGAACTTGAGCAAATCAAAAATGAACTGGAAAAGCGGGTGCAGGAACGCACCAAGGATCTGCAGAAGCGAACGCATGATCTTGGCGAGCGGCTCAAGGAACTTAATTGTCTATACTCCGTTTCTGAACTTATTGAGAAGGGCATTTCGATAGAAATGACAATTAAGGAGATCGTTAATATTATTTCCTTTGCATGGCAGTATCCTGAGATATCCTGGGCACGAATCATTTTTGAAGGCCAAGAATTTAAGTCTAATAACTTCAAAGAAACTGTCTGGCGGCAGACCAGTGAGATAATTGTTCTTGAAAAGAAGGTAGGAACAGTAGAGGTCGGTTACCTGGAAGAAAGATCGGAAGAACACGAAGGCCCTTTCCTGAAGGAAGAAAGAGATTTAATCAATGAAATTGCTGAACGAATTGGTCGTTTTATTGAGCGTAATCAAACTGAAAAACAAAAACAGGAGCTTGAAAGCCAGCTTCAGCAGGCCCAGAAAATGGAATCCGTAGGACGTCTTGCAGGCGGGGTGGCCCATGACTACAACAATGCGCTCAGCGTAATCATGGGATACGCTGAACTGGCCATGGCCGATATAGACCCCACCGGATCACTTCATGATGATCTCAATCAAATCCTCATGGCATCAAAACGTGCAACAAACATTACCAAGCAATTGCTGGCTTTTGCCCGCAAACAGACCATCGCTCCTATGGTACTTGACCTGAACAAAAATATGGAAAATATGCTTAAAATGCTTAAGCGACTCATTGGAGAGGACATTGATCTTGCATGGCTTCCAGCAAAGGACCTGTGGTCTGTTAAGATAGATCCCACCCAGATCGATCAGATTTTAGCCAATCTATGCGTCAATGCCCGAGACGCCATCAAAGGCGTGGGGAAAATTACCATTGAGACGGAAAAAAAGGTTTTAGACAAATCCTATTGCCAGGATCACGCTGAGTTTGTTCCAGGAAAGTTTGTCCTTTTGATAATTAGTGACAATGGCTGCGGTATGGACAAAAAAATACAGGCCAATATTTTTGAACCTTTCTTTACCACAAAGGATGTGGATAAGGGAACGGGCTTGGGACTATCCACTGTTTACGGCATAGTCAAGCAGAACAAGGGATTCATAAACGTCTACAGCGAACCAGGCAAGGGTACTGCCGTCAAGATCTACCTGCCTATGCATGAAGGCAAAGCTGTTGATCTTCAAAAAAAAAGCATGCCAAGAATTCCACAAGGCGGCGGTGAGACTATCCTGCTGGTGGAGGATAGTCTGCCCATCTTGAAACTTGCCAAAAAAATCCTTGAGAATTTGGGCTACAAAGTTTTGGACGCGGACACACCGAAAAAGGCCATAGAACTTGCAAAGGAACATATAGGCGGAATCCAGCTGCTTGTCTCAGACGTGATTATGCCTGAAATGAACGGACTTGAACTGGCAAATAATCTGCAAACCCTTTATCCTGACTCAAAGCGCTTGTTCATGTCCGGATACACGGCCAATGTCATCGCACGCCACGGCGTTTTGGATCAAGGGGTACATTTTATTCAAAAACCATTTTCCAAAAATGACTTGGCACAAATTATCAGAAAAATACTGGATGAATAAAAAAACTGAAAATATTGGAGAAAGGCCATTAAACTTGTTCTCTATAACGTTTAAAAATTGCTGAATAGCAGGAACATTCTTCTGATTGTTTGTTTTAAACCGGATACAATATCTTGTGCCTTGAAAGGATAGTATTTTTTTATTTGGCATTCAAATATATGATCCACAACAGCTGTCATAAGTCATATTTCCATATTAAAGTGTATAAATAGTTTATTCTAAAAAATGGTTTTTTGAGGCTTCGGAAAATAGTGTCAAAAAAAATAATTTTTTTTAAAAACCTTAGTTCATTTGCTCAAATTCCTTAGATTATGTGCCGCGTTACAAGAGTCCAGGATTGAATTTTTTCAAAGTCCCTGAAATCCCCTTCCGGGATACTTTTTTTTTCATTTTGGATTTCATAACAATTTTCAAAGCAAAACTTCCATAACACCATATGATGTTTTCCTAACAAAAATGCATGTATTCAAAAATATATAGATCCGGCACTTTGGAAACCGCTTCTTCAGTGTTCAT
>Ga0307988_1001312_pt1 | contig 14264 bp, 12 predicted proteins | sample EllFjometagen183_FD_203166 | JGI IMG/M metagenome (GOLD analysis project Ga0307988, IMG submission 203166) | Marine microbial communities from Ellis Fjord, Antarctic Ocean - #183 | ecosystem: Environmental > Aquatic > Marine > Unclassified | place: Southern Ocean | collected 2014-10-08 | reverse complement strand
AGCTATAAGAGGAGGAGGGTACTGTAACATGTGTTACAATTTGAAATAAAAAGATATTTTTTTATTTATTGAAAAATCTACTACTACTACTACTACTACTGCTGCTGCTGCTGCTGCTGCTGCTAATGCATGATGCATCAGCATACAGAGAGAAACTGTATTTATATCAGAAACTGATAACTTCAAACCCGGCTTTACTGTACTGCTCAATGCTTGGATGGCCTGACATATCATCAAGAAGGGTTAATCCCTGACGTTGAGCCGATTCAAGAGTTCCCATTTTTGCAGAGCAGGCTTTACAGATGCCGGCAATAAGTCCTTTGTCCAGGCACTCCCGGTATTTAGCAGTAAATGGTACATCACCCTTTTCAAACCCGCTGATAAGTTTGGTGGCGGTTCCTTCAATGATCACAAGAACTTCATATCCTTTGCTGTGGAGGTCCAGTGCATTCAGCAGGACATGGACAAAACACATTGGTTCTCCGTTAAATGCAAATAAGGCAAATTTCTTTTTCATAGCTAACCTAACTCTCTCATATAATTTTTACTGTATGTATACTCGCTATTGTATGAGAAACAGGACGATAAATCCACTAGTATAATTAATTATCTTAATATTGCTATTGCTGAATATACAAGAAGAGCTGCCAGGATAAACGATATATATCTTTTCCCTTTAGGATTTTGGATGAATCTATTTAATGAAGAGCCAAGAGTTGCCCATAATGAAATACTCAGGAACGAGCAGGCTGCAAGCAGCAGAGAAAAAAGAAAAAGAGTGCCCGATTTGTTGAAATAGGGGTGTATGAATGTTGAGAAAACTGTCAGACCGTAAACAATCACTTTGGGGTTGGCAAATTGTAAGATGAGACCGATTATAAATGTCGGCTTTCGTGCTCCTGAAGCATTCTCCTTGTCTGGTGTCGGATTTTTAACCAGCTTAAATGCCAGCCAAAGTATATATGCTGAACCGGCATATCTTATAACCGGAAAGATTCCTGGAAAAAATTCCTGCACAGCATCTGAGGCAAGTGCAGAGAGAGACATAATAAGCACAAACCCACTGAAAATCCCAAATAGATAGGGAAGGGTTTTCAGATATCCCTGCTTCATACCGAAGCCGGTGGCACTAATATTATTGGGTCCTGGAGTAAATGTTGTTACAAAAACATATGCCATGAACGGTATAATAGGAAAATCCATATAGCCCCTAAAAGATTAAAAATTATCAACAGTTTGTTGGTTTCTGGGGATAGTGTTTAGAAGCTTGCAGGTGACAATAAGTATAGAATTTCAAGTATGTTTATGGGACTTGAAATACTATATAATAGTAGTTTCTATTGTTATAAATACCCTTTTTAGAAAAACCTGCACGCTTCTAAACACTACTATTGTAACACGGACTACGGATTTTATGTATGTTGTGTTACAATAAAGAGAAAAAGTTAAGTTTAAAAAATTGAATTGTAATTGGAGTTAGATATATGGGATTGCTGCTAATCAAGCAGGCGGCTGCTATAATTACCGGAAACAAAGATAACAGAGTGCTCTACGATACTGATATTCTTATAGATGGTCCTCAAATAAAGAAAATAGGAAGAAATCTTCTAAAAGATATGCGGCTTGGCAGCTGTGAGATTCTTGATGGAAGAAATATGTATATCTATCCAGGATTGGTTAATACACACCATCACTTCTTTCAAGCCTTTGTAAGAAATAATGCCTGGCTGGATTGGACAACTCAGGATGTACTTGAGTGGATTGAAACGATTTATCCCTTTTTCTGTGCAATGACCCCTGAAGCCATATTTAATACCACAATGATCTCTATGGCAGATCTTGTGAAACATGGGTGCACAACTGCTTTTGATCACCAATACTGTTATCCAAAACATGCAGGAGTTGAACTGATTGATCAGCAAATGGCAGCCGCGGAATTAATGGGAATGCGGTTTCATGCAGGAAGGGGAACAAATACCTTATCCAGGGATGATGGAAGTCCGCTCCCTGAAGAGTTGATTGAGACAACTGATACATATATTCAGGATTGTGACAGATTAGTCTCCCTCTATCATGATTATGAGCGTTTTTCCATGAAAAGAGTAGTTGCAGCCCCATGCCAACCTATAAATTGTACGGAAGCAACTTTTACTGAGACAGTTCGTTTTGCTAGAGATAAGCAAATTCATATGCACACTCATCTGGGTGAAGGTGAAGATCCGGCAATGATTGAACGGTATGGAATGAGAACACTGGAATGGTGTCGCAGAAATGAATTTATTGGTTCAGATGTATGGTATGCGCATGGTTGGGATTTACAGGAAAATGAAATAGATTTGCTTGCAGAAACCCGTACCGGAATTTCACATTGCCCTGCACCGGTATTCTTAGGTGGCTTTACCATACCAGATATACCAAAAATGTATGCTATGAATGTGCCGTTGGGAATTGGTTGTGATGGTCAGGCTTCAAATGACAATTCAAACATGCTGGAAGCTCTTCGAAATGCATATCTACTGCAGTGTCTGAGCGCAGGTAAGAGGGATTTTCCTGTTCCTGAACCCGCAGAATTTATGAAACTTGGAACCACCGGCGGAGCAGCCTTGCTAGGAAGAGATGATATTGGCAAACTGCTTCCGGGAATGGCAGCTGATATGTTTATGATTAATACTGATCGTCTGGAATATATTGGTGCTTTGCACGATCCGGCCAGTCTGCCGATAAAGGTAGGAGTTTCCGGTACAGTTGATATAACAATCATTAATGGAGAAGTTGTCTACAGAAATGGTGAATTTACTAGGTTTGATGAGAAAAAGATGACAGAATCTGCCAGAGAATCTTGTATGAAGGTTATGTATCGAAATCCAAAGTATGCGGAAAGAATTATTAAGAGACTATAGAAAATTAGGCTTTTCGCAAAATAACAATATTATCATCTAGTGCAAGAATGTCAGCATTCCAGTGTCTGCTGATCCATTCCCAGGTTTTTTTTGTATAAAAACTGACATGAGTAGTATCATTCCGGTAAAACCAGGAGGGAAAGTCTATCTCGTGTTTTAATAATTTTGTCATTACTCCAAGTATTCCTTTCGGTTTTAAAAGCGAAAAGAGTAGTTCTATCTCTTTAAAAGGATTGTACAGGTGTTCAAATACCTCTGTAGCAGTGATGAAATCATAGTGTTTACGAAGAGCAGAAGGATCATTTGCAAAGTATGGATCATAGGTATTCATTCTATATCCGGATTCTCTAAACATAAGAGCCAGAGCCGGACCGGGGCCGCATCCGAAATCGAGTCCAAAGGTACCTTGTTTAAGCAAAGGCTGAAGAGGCAGAAATAATTTTCCCAGAAATTCTCTGTATCGCGGATCGTCAGGATTGTTGTTGTGCTGCTCGTATCTGAATTGTTCTTCATCAGGTTCCAGCAGTTGATCCTGTGAAAGAGAAGTTAGCCCGCAGATATTGCAGGAAGAATAGACTTGTTTACCTGTGTTGGGAATTAGTACTGTATTATCAGATCCGCAAAGGGGACATCGTTGAGGAGAGCTTATTGAATCACTCATATACTACAGAGCAGCGGTTATTGTTCTGTTTTGAACACGCCGTTTTGTATTCTCGATGTGATCAGTATATTTCAGGAGAACGGTTTCGGGGTTTCCAGAGGATATTGCTTTAATGATACTGCCGTGTTCTTCCGGAATTTGTGCCGGATTCTGATAATCTTCCTGAGATGTACGCATTTCTTCAACTAAGAACGAACGAAGAGTTTGATAAAGTGAGTAGAACTGGGCATTTTCCTGAGCTTTGATTATGGTATTATGGAACTGGAAATCTGCTTCGATAAGCTCTTCAGTAAAACCATTTTTCACAGAGATATTCATTTGATCGACTATTTGTTCAAGTTCTTTTAGTACTTCCTGAGCTTTGGTATTGCCGGCGGAGATTTTTTTTGTAAGTGTCAGAATACTCCACAACTCAATTGCTCCGCGTAAATCAATCATCTCTTCCATTTCATCATTTCCCAGAAGAAAGGACCAGGTTAATGCCTCTGTTGAGATGTTTGATCGTTCCTGAACAAAGGTTCCCTTAGCCGCATGTGACTTCAGAACACCTAAATAGTTGAATATTTTTACTGCTTCACGGATAGAGGAGCGGCCGACTCCAAAGGATTCGGACAGTTCTAATTCTGTGGGGATCTTATCTCCCGGTTTGTACTCACCGGATGCTATAAGGCTCTTTATCTGAGCCATAACCTGTTCTACAATTGTTTTTTGGCGAATTTTTGTTACTGACATGGGTGAATACTATCGGTATTTAATGGTGGGTGTCAATCTCTAAATGTTGAAAGTCATAAAATCAGACAATAGACATCGATTTGCAAAAAAAATTTAAAAGACTCTTTTTTGGGCTTTACTTTTTAATTTAGCTATATCATAATATCAGACAATAAGAATATAAGAATATAAGAACAAGGAGTGCTTATGTCTACAATAAAAACACCATTGAAGTTAATGGTAGAGACAACCGATACTGATTACTGGAACGATTCCTGCTCACTTGCAGAACTTGCGTATGCAATAGAAAATGGTGCTGTAGGTGCAACTACAAATCCTGTTATTGTATATAACGTACTGAAAAAAGAACTTCCTCTCTGGAAAGACCGTATTATGGAAATTGCCGCAGACAACCCTACTTTTAGTGAGGATGAGGTTGCATGGCAGGTAATTGAAGAGATGGCTCTTAAAGGTTCAGAACTTCTTATGCCGGTTTTTGAGAAAGAAAACGGTATGAAAGGACGTATATCGATTCAGACAAATGCTAAATTTTATCGAAATACAGAGGCAATGGTTGATCAGTCTGTAAAGTTTAGTGAACTAGCACCAAATATGCAGGTAAAAATGCCTGTTACAGAAGCTGGAGTTGATGCATTCGAAGAGGCCACCTATCGTGGAGTTAATATCAACGCTACCGTATGTTTCACACTACCTCAGGTATTAGCTGCCGGAGAAGCCGTTGAAAGAGGGTTGAAACGGCGTGAAGCTGAAGGTTTGGATGTTTCAAAGATGACTCCAATTTGCACAATCATGGTTGGCAGATTGGATGACTGGCTAAAAATTGTAGCTGATAAAGAGAATATAATCATTAATCCAGCATATCTGGATCTTGCGGGTGTTGCTGTCATGAAGAAGGCCGTTAAGATTTTTAGGGAACGTGGATTACGGGCAAAACTTCTTGTTGCCGCCTATCGTTCACAACTGCACTGGTCTGAACTGATTGGTGGTGGAATTGTACACACCATACCGTACAAATGGCAGAAAAGGTACAATGCCTCAACAGTTGAAGTAAAGAATACTACAGATGAACCGCTTGATCCTCAGGTGGTAAAAGATCTCTATAGTAAATTTGAGGAATTTAGAAGGGCCTATGATGCTGATGGCTTGGCTCCATCAGAATTTGACCTGTATGGTGCAACAGCCAGAACACTCAGGGGATTTATCGGTGGATATGATCAATTATTACTGATAATTAGAGAGCTAATGATTCCAAACCCTGAAGTGTAGAGGATTTTTACTTACAAAGAGTCTTTCGTTTCGGGATAGAAATGGAAATCTAACAAAATATAACAGAGAAACTGTCTACATAAACAGCATAGGGTGCAATATTATACTCTATGCCTGTTTTTTTAGGAGATATAAAGATGGAACAAACACAGAAACAGATTGAAGCAAAAGTATATATAGCCGGATTGGTTGCAAAAGCCCGTAAGGCACAGGAACAGATAGAGTTTGCCTCACAGGAAGAGGTCGACGCCGTTTGTGCGCGAATGGCATGGGCCGGAGTCCAGGATTCATTTGCCAGGGAACTCTCCAGAGTTGCTGTTGAAGAGTCAAGGTTAGGGAATGAACCCAGTAAATATGCGAAACTCATGGCAAAAATTAAAGGTACCTGGCGGGATTGTAAAGATGCAAAAACAGTCGGGGTTATTGAAGAAGACCTTGAAAAAGGACTTTTGAAAATTGCAAAACCGGTAGGTGTTATAGGAGCTTTGATTCCTTGTACAAACCCTGAAGCTACCCCTTTCTGTAAGGGCATAAGTGTAGTAAAAACGAGAAATGCAATAATTATGGCTCCGCACCCGAGAGCCCAAAAAACAGGAAAAATGGCAGTGGATCAGATGCGAAAGGTTCTTAAAAAAATGAACTTTCCCGAGGATCTTATTCAGATAGTTGAAGAACTCTCCATGGAAGCAAGTCAGGAGTTGATGAAACAGAGCGATCTTATCCTGGCAACCGGCGGTACTGGAATGGTGAAAGAGGCCTACGGCAGTGGAAAACCTGCTCTGGGTGTTGGTTCTGGTAATGCAGTAACTATTGTAGATGATACAGCAGACCTGGCTGCAGTTGCAGATAAAATAATGCGTTCTAAAACATTTGATAATGCTACGAGCTGTTCAACAGAAAACTCCTGCCTTATTCAGGAAAATATATATGGTAAACTTATTGCAGAGCTGGAAGCTGTAGGCGGATATCTGGTACCTGCAGGTGAAAAGAAGATGCTGCAGGCAGCAATGTGGGTGGATGGACATTTGAACAGAGATATTGTCGCACAACCTGCATCAACAATAGCAGGTTTGGCAGGAATAGATTTACCGGAAAATAAGACCTTCTTTATGGTGGAAGAGACAGGTATTGGCGAAGGGTTTCCTTTTTCAGAAGAGAAACTCTCTGTTGTCACAGCACTCTATTCATGGTCAAATTTTGATAATGCTGTTCAAATGGTCAATGATATAACCAGTTGGTCCGGCCCTGGCCACTCCTGTGGTATACATACTGAAATTCGTGAGCGGGTTTTGCAGCTTGCAGAAAAGGTAAAGATTTCCAGGATTATGATTAACCAACCCCAGTGTCTTGCAAATAGCGGAGCCTGGACTAATGGAATGCCTATGACTATGACCCTTGGCTGTGGGTCCTGGGGAGGAAACAGTACCAGTGAAAACATTACCTGGAAACATCTACTAAATACTACCTGGGTATCATTTCCCATCCCTGGAAACCAACCAACTGATGAAGAGTTATTTGGTGCTGAAGTCATGAGAGAAGATTATAGTTAGGGAAATCTTCCATTTTAACACCCATCCTACAGCTTGAAAAATTTATCAGCCTTATGATACCATGCGGCAGATTACTGACTCAATTTAAGGAGCGCAAAGAGTGTTAAAAAAAGAAGATTGCTTAACTGCAGAGCAGGACTTGTTAAAAAAGCAGCAGCAGGCTCTGCTGGGGGGCGGGGAAAAGCGAATTGAGGCTCAACATAAAAAGGGTAAACTAACTGCACGTGAACGAATTGAGAAATTAGTTGATGCAAACTCATTTCAGGAATTTGATATGTTCAAAGTACACAACTGTAATGATTTCGGGATGGAAAAAGATAAGTATCCCGGGGATGGAGTCGTTACAGGAAGTGCAAAAGTTGACGGCAGAACAATATTTGTATATGCACAGGATTTCACCGTTGTCGGAGGATCTCTTTCTAAAACTCATGCGGAAAAAATCTGCAAAGTTATGGATATGGCAGTTAAAGCTGGCGTTCCGGTAATTGGACTGAATGATTCCGGTGGGGCAAGAATCCAGGAAGGTATTGATGCACTTGCAGGATATGGTGAGATTTTTTACCGAAATGTTATGGCCTCCGGGGTGGTTCCTCAGATAACGGCAATATTAGGACCTTGTGCCGGCGGCGCAGTATACTCTCCTGCAATTCAGGACTTTATTATTATGACCAGAAAAAACAGTTATATGTTTATTACTGGTCCGAAAGTAGTAAAAGAGATAATTCATGAAGATGTCTCGGTAGATACACTTGGCGGTGCGAAGGTTCATTCAGAAAAGAGTGGTGTTTCGCATTTCGTAGCTGAAGATGAAGAAGAAGCACTTCAGACTATTCGAATGCTGCTCTCATATATGCCGCAGAATAACAGATCGAAACCTCCCTATTATAAGTCTTCAGATATTTCCGATCGGTTGTGTCCTGAGCTGCATACCATAATGCCTGACTCAGTGAAAAAACCGTATGATGTGAAGAGTGTTATTAAATCAATTGTTGATGATGGGATCTTCTTTGAAACAGCAAAAGACTTTGGAAAGAGCATTGTTACCGGATTTTGCAGGATGGATGGACACTCAGTAGGGGTTATTGCAAATCAGCCAATGTTCATGGCCGGGGTACTTGATATTGACTCTTCGGTAAAAGCAGGACGGTTTGTTCGAATGTGCGACTCCTTTAATATTCCATTATTGACCCTCGAAGATGTACCGGGATTTATGCCGGGTACTCAGCAAGAGCATAATGGAATAATTAGACATGGAGCAAAACTCCTCTATGCATATGCAGAGGCAACAGTTCCTAGAGTTACCATAATCATGAGAAAAGCCTATGGCGGTGCCTATATCGTTATGAACAGCAGGCATTTGCGTGCAGATTATGTATATGCCTGGCCGGAAGCAGAGATTGCGGTCATGGGAGCAAAAGGTGCAGCAGAAATTGTCTTCAGAAGAGAATCCTCAAAAGCTAAAGATGTTGATAAATTTATGCAGGAGAAAGAACTGGAGTACCAAAAAGAGTTTTCTCATCCATACAGAGCTGCTGAGAAAGGCTATATTGATGCGGTAATAGATCCTGCTGAGACACGAAAGATCATAATTCGAAGTTTTAAAACATTAGTTAATAAACAAGAGTCTTTACCCTATAAGAAACACGGAAATATTCCTCTCTAGGAAACGAAGTAATTTCTCAGTTTTTGTTTAGTACCCGAAGAATGTATTGCATTCTTCAAAGAATAAGATGCTCTGCATCTTATTCCGGGCAGCTCCTTGTAACTTAAGGGCTGCTTTTTTGTTGGTCATATGAATATAAAGGAGGCAGCAGGTGAATCTCAGAGCATCAGTATTTATTGCAATGAGTTTGGATGGGTTTATTGCCGGAGAGAATGGAGAACTAGATTGGTTGGATACCGCAAATGCCTCAGTACCCGAGGGTGAAGATTGTGGGTTTCAGGCTTTCTTTGAAACTGTCGATGTCCTGATAATGGGGAGAAAAACCTTTGAAAAAGTGCTGCAGTTTGATACCTGGGGTTATGGTAATACACGTGTTATTGTTTTAAGTCGAAATATACTTGAAATTCCGGAAGAATTGGCTCAAACAGTAACACACTCATCAGAAACTCCTAAGGAATTATGGCATCGTTTATCTGAAGAGGGTGTTAAACGGCTCTATATAGATGGTGGAATTACTATACAGCGGTTTCTTGCTGAGGGGCTTATCGATGACATCACGATTACACTCATTCCAGTAATTCTCGGGAAAGGAATCCCGTTATTCGGGGATACGGAGAAGGATATTCATCTTTCACCTATTACCGTAAAAAAATATGATTTTGGGTTTGTTCAATTAACCTATGAAGTTGTAACTATAATATAGGACAAAAAAGATTTACCCCTCAGATCTCTGGTTTTAGGGTGTATGAGGATAGAAAACTAATGAATATGAACAACGAACAAAATACTGAAGAAGCAAGACGAATCTATTGGTCGACGCAAATGGCAAATGCTTATAGATTTATGAGTCAAATGCTTGAGTATCCCGTAGAGGAGTGTGGTGAATCCCTCGTGTTCCTACCTGAAGTAGTTAAGGCTGAGGGATTGTCAGTAGAGTTTTCACAAGAGAAGCATACTGGGACACATGAACGGCTTTTCTACTTAAGAAGGAAATTAGTTGAAGATTTTATTGCAGTGTCCAGAGAGCTGAATGCTAGAGGATGGATTCTAAAGGTGGAGGACGGATATCGTTCAAAGGCGATGCAGAAAGGTCTGACTCTGCAGGAGAGTCTTTTTGATAAAATTTTGCAGAAGGTAATATGGGAAACCAGGGAGAAGCGGCCGAATCCTAAGCTAATGTATCAACGGTTGTCTGCCCTGATTGCGACTTGTCCCAAAGTTGGTACCCACATGTCCGGAAGTGCTATAGATATCTCTGTTCTCAAGAGAACTGATTTGTCTGAAATCGATCGCGGTGGTTCGTACCTCGAATTATCCGAATTGACTCCCATGGCTTCTCCGTTCATATCAGATACTGCTACGTGTAATCGTACTGAAATTACTGAAATTATGTATCGACATGGCTTTGTGGCATATCCCTATGAGTTCTGGCACTACAGCAAGGGCGATTCCTATGCAGAGTTTTTAACAAAATCCGATAAACCAGCTCGATATGGTCCTGTAGATTTTGATTTGGAGAACGGAAGTATTACGCCGATCTCAAATGCTGAAAAACCCTTTCTCTCTTTGGGAGATATCGAGCAAAATATTGAGTCAGCATTAAAACGGATAAACTGCTGACCCTATTAAAACAGACCAGTAACTTTCCCCGTCTCCACATCTACATCAATATTTCTAAAAGCAGGATTTGAGGCAGTTCCCGGCATGAGCTTGATATCACCTGCTACGGGAACAAGAAATCCCGCACCTTTGTACTCAAGAATATCACTAATCGGGAGTATCCATCCCTTGGGTCGTCCTTTAACTGTTGGATCGTGAGAAAGACTGAGCTGGGTCTTCACCATACAAGTTCCCAATTCCATTGATTCCGGGTTGCTTTCCAGTCGCTGCATCTTTCCTTCTGCCTCAGTGGAATAGGAAACACCATCAGCTCCATAAACTTCTTTTGCAATTCTCTCAATACGTTCCCGGATTGGGGTCTCGTTATCATAAAGAAACTTAAAATCAGTCTTTTCAAGACATGCATCACGAACGGTCTCCGCAAGCTCGATAGCTCCCGCCCCGCCAAACTCCCAGTGTTTGCTGACTGCAACACGGGTTTTTGTGGCTTCAACCGCTTTTCTAATTACGGCAACCTCTTCATCAGAATCGGTATAAAAATGGTTTATACAAACTACCGGTGTAACACCGCTTTTCTTAACCGTTTCAATATGTGCCATAAGATTATCAAGACCCTTTTTCACTAATTCAGGATTGGAACTTGTGTATACGGGGTCCAGTTTTTTCCCAGGTTTAACTATCGGACCGCCGCCATGCATTTTCAGTGCACGAACTGTTGCTACAATAACTGAACAATCAGGAATCAGTCCGCTATATCGACATTTCAAATTCCAAAACTTCTCAAAACCTATATCAGCTCCAAATCCACTCTCAGTTACATGATAATCAGCAAGTTTTAAGCCTACCTTATCTGCTATTATTGAGGATTGACCTATAGCAATATTTGCAAAAGGTCCGGCATGAACAATTACCGGTTGCCCCTCAACTGTCTGCACAAGGTTCGGATTGATTGCTTTTGCCATAATGGCGGTCATAGCACCGGCTACTTCCAAGTCACCGGCAGTTATCGGTTTTTTCTTTTTACTGTAGGCGACAATCATTTTATCGATCCTGCTTCTCATATCAGCCAGATCTGTGGCCACTGCTAAAATTGCCATAATTTCTGATGATACGGTTATCTGGAATCCGCTTTTCATCATAAATCCGTCCATTTTACCGCCAATCCCTATTATAATATCCCTGAGGGCTTGAGCGCTGAAATCTATAGCCCAGCCGATGGCAATATTGTTGGGATCAATATCAAGTCGGGTAAGGTTTTTCTTTGCCAGAAAGGCGTCTGAATAGTTGAATTCATGCTGTATTCTACTGGTAAGTGCTACCATAGCTAGATTGTGTGCATTGGTAATTGCATCAATATCACCAGTAAGACCAAGGCTGAAATCTGTTAAAGGAATACACTGAGCCAAACCACCGCCGGCAGCAGAGCCTTTTATATTAAATGTTGGTCCACCCGAAGGCTGTCTGATTGCGCCGGTGACTTTTTCCCCAAGATATCCAAGACCCTGAACCAGCCCCATGGTTGTGGTTGATTTTCCTTCTCCCAGTGGTGTTGGTGTAATGGCGGTAACTTCAATATATTTTCCGTTCGGGGTGTCTTTAAGTCTCTCAAGAACCTTCATATAATCAATTTTTCCCGTGTAATGTCCATAAGGGAAAATTTCTTTGGATTCTATACCAAGTTCTTCTGCAAGCTGATTAATAGTTTTCATGTCAGCTTCACACGCCTGAGCAATTTCCCAATCTTTCATCTTTGTTGGATCAAGGTTCCTGTTCTGTGCCATCTCTATGCCTCCCTGAAATTTATATATACTTTTTGTTACGATTCATAATATCATACATATGAGATATATGTCGAAAATATAGGAGAAATTGATTAAAATATAAAAAACGTACCAAAAAATTGAGCTATACATCATATATAGATAAAAATATACTAATTAAAATCCAGCAGTAAAGCTCTGTTCACTATCAAAACCTAATAAAAATCTGTATATTTTCCCCTATTGGAATAGACTTTTTTGAAAAACTAGCTGAATACTATTCAACAATTAAGCCGATATTCAGAATATAATGAATAATCTTTTTTATAAAGTATATTTGAGGAGAAACCCTAAATACTATGCCTAATACAGTATCTTCAAACAGAACCCAAATAATTCTCCTGTTCATAGTTTCCGTGCTCCTCTGGTTTTCTCTATTTATATACCTCCCGACTTTGCCAACCCTCCTGCATGACAAAATGGGAAGTCTCACTTCTGTAGGTTTGGTTCTGTCGATGTATGGATTGGTACAATTAATTTTCCGGATTCCTTTAGGTCTTTTTTCAGATATTTCCGGGAATATAAAAGTATTTATTATTTTCGGCTTTCTTTTTATGGGCGCCGGATCATTGATTCTCGGGTATGGTGATTCATTAGGGGCTCTTATGACTGGCCGGGCTTTAACAGGGGTTGGTGCAGCTACCTGGGTACTCTTGGTATCTGTCTTTACAAGGTTGTTTCCTGTAAAGAGAATAGTTTCAGCCACTGCACTTATTACATTGGCCAATGGTGTGGGGAAAGCTATGTCGACCTTCCTGACAGGTTTTCTGAATGAGTGGGGCGGGGATTCTCTGGTTTTCATAGTAGCAGCAGCAGCCTCTGCAGCAGCAGTTTTACTCATCCTCTATACAAAGATTGAGAAGAGGCAACCAACAAAATTCTCATTTTCTGAAATGTTAAAACTTTTTAAACGACGGGAAATAGTCGTAGCAACAATTGGTCACACTTCTGCAATGGTGGGTCTCTGGGCAATAACCTTAAGCTTTCTGCCGGTAAGGGCAAAGATCCTTGGATCAGGAGATGTTGAGATTGGATTGATGTTGAGCCTTCATCTGGCAGCGTTCACTTTGAGCAATTATGTTAATTCACGTCTTAGCTCTGCGGTTACTATAAAAAAGAGGGTTTTCGTAGCGGTTCTTGTTTTTTCTTTGGGAAATATTCTGGCAGTGATAGCCCCTTCAACTTTTTGGCTCTATATCACAGGTGTTGTCAGCGGCTTAGGATTCGGATTTCTTCAATCTACTTTTATAGGTTTAAGTATTTTAAAGGTTGATGTCAGCCAGCGTTCTACCGCTCTTGGCTTCCATCAATCGCTCTACTCACTGGGTATTTTTATAGGTCCCTGGATAGGCGGGATTCTTGCTGATCATTTTGGACTTCAGATAATGTTTGGCATTATATCTGTCTTTTGCCTGTTTTCGTTATTGGTAGTCACCAGATTTGTCGATAATTAGGAAGTTAGCTAATACAGAAACATGAGACTGCACGCGATCCGGATATAGATAATCCTCGTTAGAATTTTACAAAGAATAAAATATGAATTCTTGCAATTTGCAGAGGCAAATAGTATCTTTTTACATAACGAAATAACAAAAGTAAAAGTATAGGAGATTCCATGAAAATACTTGTTGTCGCAGCAACCCCTTCTGAATCAAGTTTTAATCTTGCAATAGCTAATAGGGCAGTTTCGTATCTAAAAGAATTGGGACATGAGGTTTGGTTTCATGATCTATACCGTGAAAAATTCCCGCCGATCCTTGAAATGGAAGAGATTTCAAAAGAGGCTATGCTTGACCCGCTGATTGCCAAACATTGTGCAGAGTTGACAGCAGCTGATGGAATCGTGATAATCCACCCTAATTGGTGGGGACAACCCCCTGCTATTCTTAAAGGCTGGATTGACCGGGTGATCAGGCCCGGTACTGCCTATATATGTGAAGGAAAACCTGGTGAGGTGGGGGAGGTCATTGGGCTTCTAACCGGTAAGTTCGGTGTGGTCTTCACAACAGGGGACACTGATACTGAACGGGAACTCTCATATTTCGCCGATCC
>Ga0307988_1001311_pt1 | contig 14275 bp, 9 predicted proteins | sample EllFjometagen183_FD_203166 | JGI IMG/M metagenome (GOLD analysis project Ga0307988, IMG submission 203166) | Marine microbial communities from Ellis Fjord, Antarctic Ocean - #183 | ecosystem: Environmental > Aquatic > Marine > Unclassified | place: Southern Ocean | collected 2014-10-08 | reverse complement strand
ACAAAGTGCCATATCCTTCGATGATATCCTTAGGCATTTGGAGGTTTCATTTGGTGAACGAGGGATTGACAAAGGGAGCTTAAAGCACCGGTTGGGGAAGAATATTTATATTAAAAACAGAGCAGACGGTTTGTTTTCTTTCCAGGACCCTGAATTGCTCAGAATTCAATATGCTGATCTATTAGACAAGCTTGAGAGCATCCTGTTTGATGAAAATGGATCGTTAGAGCTAGAAGCATTAATTAAGAAGTTGTCCCACCCAGACCTAAATGAAAGTTCACCTGAAAATGCAATTAGTATTATTAAGGCTGACGATAGATTTACTGTTTTAACAGACAATCTGATCGGGTTGAGTTAGGGTCGCGTTTACATGAAATATGGATATACTCACTTAATTCTATTACGTTCTAAGAGTAGAGTAACGTAAAATGACGGCCCAAGTCCATGAGAAGATCCGTTATCAAGGGAAGCGCATGCGTCTTGCCTCTTGCCCCCATTCTCCTAAGAATCATCCCAGAATCAAAATGCTTACAGATGAAGAATTTAGGTCGGGTGTTTTTGATACAACGATAGGCTCAACTGCCTGTTGAAGTATTTATAGGATCCTGGAGTATCAGACGAGGTAAACTTTATCTCACCAAAATTGAGGGACGCTTCTGCATAGATGGTGACGAAGCCATTTTCGCGAATTGGTTCTCTCGTGAACTACATATCCCCAGGGGATAGTGTCAGACTATATCCACATAGGATTTGATTCGGTCTATGAGCAGGAAATCATTCTGACGCTTGAACAAGGGGTGGTGATTAATGCTGAGGTAGTAACACCACTCCGTAAAATATGGTATAGCGATCTGATTGACCAGGGCGATGATCTATGAGCATTGGAACAGTAAAAACAACAAACAGAAATGATGTAAAAAAATATTTATAACAAGGGCGGGAAGATGCCATACAGAGAAGATCAAAGAGAAAGAGTTATTAATTATAGGGATAAAATTTTTAGAGATCCTGGTAACGGCATTTATCGTGGAATTGAGAGACCGTTTGTATTGCGGAATGCAAGATTGAATCTATGGGCCGGTATAAGAGAAGATGCAATCGACTACTTCAACCGCAACCGTATAGTCTGGAGGCCTGGTGCAAATGAACCAACCGGGCATTTGCTTTCATCCCAAATCGCCTGTGTAAACCACTTGTATCCGTTAAGGCAACGGCCAGATCTTGCCCGTGAAATACTCAAAAAGATTTCATCAGCCTGGCGAACCGCCCTAGAAGAACCGAAAAAATATATTGTGATTTCGCCCAGAGAACTTTTCTCTGACTTGTCGAGTTGCATAGATTCAAAAGCCCTATCAGCTTATCTTGAATCACGCTATTAGCGATTATCCTGGGCAGACAAGAAGTTTACACGTATTAGTGGGGATTGGCGGGAAATCCACAAATGACAATATTTTTGGAATGACGTATTCATTGTAAATATAAGGGAAAAGAAAATGAAGATAGATCGAGAACGGTTATTGTCGATAGTTTTTGGAGAGGTGGAATTAAGTGTTCGAAGCAAAAAAGGAATGTCAATCATCTTTATTTTTATCGCGTTAGCCTTAGCCTGGATTCCGAAAGATATAAAAGTGTTTTGGATAATCCCCTGGGAAGTAGATGGTTTTCTGCCAAATCTGTTGACAGGTATCATTGGCATGGTGATCGTGCTCCCACTCTATATTCGGAATATTTTTAAATGGAAAACCACCTCAGTATTCACTATTCTGGCCTTCTTGCTAAATGTGACATTATGTGCAACTTTTGTAAAAATAATATTAGGTGGTGGAGAGCTCGAGTTCACCCTGATCACGACCTCGCTGATTGCTGCTGTCATAATAACCTGGCTTGGCATGCGACCCATTGTACCACTTGCCTGGGCTTCAGTATTTGGTCTTGGTGCTATTGCGTTAGTTAAAACTAGCTACATCATGGGACTCAGTGGATTTCTATTCATCGTATTTGGGTTTCTGGGTATTCTTCTGCATTCAGAGCTAGATATTGCGTCTTTGACCAAAGAAGTCTCAGAACAGTTCAAAGGACCGTCAAAAGCATTAAAAGATGCAGCTGGGGATATTTTAAAAAATTAACAAAATACCCAGATCGATTGCTTCCTAATGGGAAAATGCATGGGAATAGGGAGTAGTGTCTCTTAATGGAAATGAAAATGAAGTGCTATAAAAGTACAAGGTAAACAGTTAGTTTAACTTGATATAATCAGCGATAGATAAAACGAATTGAAAGAGGTTTTCTAATGACTCCTGAGCATTTTGCAGAACTAGTTACTGAAATTAAGGAAAAAGATAAAGAATTTCAAATTACTCCTCGTGATTTAGTTGAAGCATTTGGGTGTGTTAAGCGGACAACAGGAAATGTGGCTCGAATAGATACATATTTGCAGAAGAATAAGCTGGTGACAGAACCCAACTATACAGACAGTTGGATCGATAGCGAAATCACATTAAAACATAAGAAGAAAGCCAAAGCAAAAATCGAGAATGATCCCATTCAGAGATTAAAGCTACTTACTGCAGCTAATAAAGAGCCTGTCTCCATAACAGCCAATTCCACAGTTAAAGAAGCCATAACTTTAATGATGTTGAACAATTATTCGCAGCTACCAGTAATGAGTGGTGCCCGGCAGGTAGTGGGTGTTGTAACCTGGGAGACAATAGGATATGGATTAACACAAGGTGCAAAGTCAGACAAAGCGAGGGATTTTCTTAATAAGGAGGTAGTCATCTTAGACTATGAAACCCCTATTCTTGATGCAGTAGCTCGTATTATAGAAAATGAATTTGCGTTGGTTCGGAAAAATGATAACACCATATGTGGTATTGTAACAATTGCAGATATTAGTTTACAGTTTATTAATGTTACAGAGCCATTTTTGCTATTAGAGCAGATAGAAAACCATGTTCGACAAATTTTGAACGGAAAGTTTTTGTTGCAAGAATTGCGAGACTTTTGCAAAATCGGTGAGGAAGAAAGAAAAATTGATTTTATAGATGACCTTAATTTTGGTGATTATGTTAGAATTATCGAAAAGCCAGAGCATTGGGAAAGGTTAAATTTATCAATTGAACGCTCCTACTTCATCAAACACTTAGATAGTGTGAGACAAATCCGGAATGATATCATGCACTTCGATCCTGAAGGAATTACAGAAGAACAGAGAGCTGATCTGTTGAAAATGTCAAAATTTTTAATGGAATTGAGAAAATTTATTTAGTTCTGTTTAGAAGTGAATAGCCAACAATGGCTAAGATGTGGTCGAGACTAATGAGTGAGGGATATAAGTGACAATATTCAATTCAAAACTGTTCGAAGCCGACTCCAAATTATTACATGGGAATTTGCAGATTATTGCTTGTGCGGGTTCGGGAAAAACAGAGTTTGTTTCTGAGAGAATTGCATATCAGATTGCTAAAGATGTTGCTAAACCGGATCAGATTGTTGCTTTCACATTTACAAAGAAGGCCGCTGAAGAATTAAAATTTAGGGTAAGATCCAAGATAAAAGAAGTCATGGGGAAACAACCCGATATAGGTGATATGTATATCGGGACCATTCATGCTTTCGCATTTAAAATTCTTCAGGAATTCATACCTCGGTATCGAGCTTATGACATGTTGGATGAGGTAGGCAGATTGGCCTTCCTTTCCTCTATCAAAAGAGATATAGATTTTGGTTATTTGTTTAATGCTTTGAGTTCACGCCATAAATGGAATTACTATCGACACGGTAACAAACAGAATTGGACCTTCAGAACATTTATAAAGGATATTGACCTCTTCCGTGAAGAGGGTTTGTCAGATGATGCTATTTTGTCAGATAGCTTTAAAGCCGCATATAAAGTTTATTTGAACAAGCTCGAAGAAAAACGCTTTCTGGACTTCTCTAGCATCCTCCGAATTGCGGCTGATGTACTTCAGAATGATGAGCAAGTGAGACAAAAAATCCGGGAGCAATATCGGTTCTTAACCGTAGATGAATATCAGGATGTCAATCCCATTCAAGAGCATCTCATTCAGCTCATTTCGAATAAGCAAAATGTTTGCGTGGTTGGGGATGATGATCAATCCATATATCAATGGCGCGGGGCAGATGTACAAAACATTATTACCTTTAGGAAAAGATATCCAAAAGCTGCCATACACCATTTGGATACTAATTTTAGAAGTTATGACGGCATTGTTAAAACTGGCGATGAACTTATTCAAAGAAACAACCCTGGGCGCTTGAAGAAATCAAATAAAGTCAAGGGACTCACAACAGAGGACGGGGATCTCTATAAAATTCTATTCAAACGACAAGAAGAAGAGGTTGAATGGATTATTCGAAAAATTCAAGCACTCATTGGAACTGAATATTTGGAGGGAGATATGCCGCGCAAATTAAAATACTCTGATTTCTCTTTCTTATTTAGGTCAGTGGGAAATGAAGCTGCTCCCTACATACAGGCACTTCAAAATGCTAGCATTCCGCTCATCTTTTCTGGTACCGGTGGTTTGTTCGATACTCCCGAGGTATCGTCTATTATTCATATTTTGGAATACATTTCGAATTGGGATAAAGAGGCAACTTATGATGAACCTTTTTTAGTGGATATTCACAATGATCTACCTCCTGATTTCACTCTTTCTTTAAAAAGCTTTACCAAGGGAATTCAGGCGATACAGGTGGCGACAAAATCTCAAAAGAGAATTTCCCTGCAGGCAGTGTATGCTGGTATTCTCTCCCTCCTTGGGCTTTCAGGGGAAAGTCTCCATCAAGCTGAAGATGATGTCTTACTGTTTAATCTGGGTCGTTTAAGTAGGGCCATTTCTGATTACGAGAACTCAAGAGAATATCTCACTTATAACAGTATCAAGGACTTTCTCTGGTTCATCCGAATGCACGCTATGAATGCATATGACAATGGGAACACAGATGCCATGGCTGGAATGATTGATGCTGTTCAGATAATGACAATGCACAGTACAAAAGGTCTAGGGTTCCCGGTCGTTTTCATGCCGAGTCACTTCAAGCGAAATAGAGATCCAGAATTTGGCCCAACACTCCTTGATATTTCTAAATTCCAGAGTAATCGGTTTCTAAGCTATCCCGAAGACGAAAGACGGATTTACTACGTCGCAATCACCAGGGCGAAAAAATATTTATTTGTCACCAGCGCAGAATATAAAATTGAAGGAAAAAGAAGGGCTTCAAGGAGTGTCTTCTTTGGGGAGATACCAGAAACATACTTTATTACATCTGAAATTTCAGACCCAACCACAAGAGTTCCCTGTAGTATTGAAGGTGTTTCTGAAGAGTTACGTTTTCCAACCAGCTATAGTGAACTCGCCTATTATCTAAGCTGTGGTTACGATTTCAAAATGCGGTTCATCTATGGATTTAATCCTGGAATTGTACAAGCATTGGGCTTTGGCAAGCAGGTTCACAACATAATAAACCTACTTCACTATGGTTTTGAACAATCAGGAAAGATCCCCTCAAAAGACGATATTTCAGATGCGATAAGGGAGCACTTTTATCTCAGGTACGCTTCTGATTCTCTTGAAAAGCGGCTGAAAGTGAGTGCATTAAAAAGCCTGACCAAATATGTAAAAATGTGGGAGAGCGACTTTGGTCTATCAGTGAAAACAGAACGTCCATTTGAGTTGGAATTTGACAATGCCCTCATTGCCGGATCAATTGACATGATAAAGAGGCAGGAGGGTGATGAATCAATCCTTGAAGTGATCGATTTCAAGACAGGTAAGCCAGATAATGATCTTATGCACAAATACGAATTACAGGTGCAACTGTATACGATTGCGGCCCAGGAAGCCCTTGGCATAAACACACAAAAAGCATTGATTCATTTTATTGATTCTGATAAAAATGCCCGTCTCGCTGTACAGACCTCACCGGATGCCCTAGATACTGCACGGGAAGAGCTAAGCTTTGCCATACAGGGGGTCACCCAGGCATCTTTTGCTAGAGATGCCCGACAAAACAAGACCTGTAAGTCATGCGATTGGTGTTCCATATGTCCTAAAAAGGTGGGGTACTCAGCATAATACCATCACCCCAGCCAGGTCACCGTGAACGTTTGCGTGAACGCTTTGAAAAAGGAGGCTTTGCTGGTTTCCACGATTATGAGACCTTGGAGTATTTACTCACTTTTATATTTAGGCAAGGTGATGTTAAGCCACTGTCCAAAGCTCTAATAAAAACCTTTGGGTCTTTTTCAAAAGTATTAGATGCTTCAGTTGATGATTTAAGTGCAATCAAAGGAATGGGAGAGGTTTCTGCACTTAACCTGCACGCATTTAGAGAATTGATGGCTTTCTACTTTCAGAATAAAACAACAGGGGCGAAACTTCAATTAACAAAGATGTCAGCCCTTGTGGATATGCTGCGGGCTGCATTAGGTCAGAAGCACAATGAGATTTTGCTATCCATTTTTCTCAATGCAAAAAACGAAATTCTTTCGACAAGAGAGATGGGTGAAGGCACCGTTTCTGAGGCTGCTGTTTTTCCGCGAAAAATAGTAGAAGAGGCGATCAAACAAAAAGCGACATCAGTTATATTAGCCCACAATCATCCTGGTGGTGTTGCTGAGCCCAGTGACCAAGATATCAAGATTACTCAAGATATTCAAAAAGCGTTGGTATTGTTAAACATCACGCTACAAGACCACATCATTTTAGTGAACGACGACTATTACTCATTTAAAAGGAACAATCTATTATGAATGAAACAAATGAACCCCAGCAACTACCCCTCGGTCTGTATTGGAAAGACAAAAAAACTACAGTTGATAGAATTGTTCTGCCATTCCAGAATCTGGAAGTCATCGAAACGATTAATGAGAGTCGCGCCACCAGGGAAAAGGAAAAAGGATCCATGTTTCGGAAGGACCCCAATGCTCTGGAGGTGGACTGGCGAAATAAATTGATCTGGGGCGACAACAAGTATGTTATGAGTGCGCTTTTGGAGAAGTATTCCGGACAGGTTGATCTTATTTATATTGACCCACCTTTTGCAACTGGGGCGAACTTTAGCACAACAGTTTCTATCGGTGATAATGAAATTGAACATACCAAAGATGCAAATGCAATGGAAGAACTAGCATATCGTGATACTTGGGGGAAAGGTTTAGACAGTTTCCTACAAATGATGTACGATAGATTGATCTTGATGAGAGATTTATTAAGTGAAAAAGGTAGTATTTATGTCCACCTAGATTATAGGACAGCGGCTTACGTTAAGGTCTTACTTGATGAGATCATGGGAAGTGATAGATACTGTAATGCGATTGTTTGGAAAAGGGGCAGAATGAAAGGAGCAAAAGCAGTTGGGCACCAATACGGAAGGAATCACGATATAATATTATTATATTCAAAAAGCTCAAAATTCTGTTACAATCGGCAATTTATTCCGTACACAAAGGAATATATAAAACAAAGATACACTAAAAATGATAATGACGGCAAAGGATCATACACTGACCAACCAATTGGAACGCGTTCAAAGAAAGCGATAGAGCGGCTAAGAGAAGAGGGAAGGGTTTTTAAAACCAAAGGGGGAACTGAAAGAATAAAATTTTATTTGTCAAAGATGCCGGGAATTGCCCTAGATGATGTTTGGATTGATATTGATGAGGTCAACTCAATGGCTGAAGTAAACTTAAGATATCCGACTCAAAAACCTGAACCGCTTCTAGAGAGAATTATCAAGACAAGCAGCAATCAAGGAGATTTAATTGCGGATTTTTTTGGCGGTAGCGGAACGACAGCAGCTGTTGCGGAAAAATTGGGACGCAGATGGATTACAAGTGATCTTGGCCGATATGCAATTCACACCACGCGGAAAAGACTATTTGAACTGGAAGGTTGTCGCCCATTCGAAATTCTGAACATCGGTAAATACGAAAGACAATATTGGCAAACATTCAATTTTGGCAAGAAATCACTTGAGCAAACCCTGGCGGAATACACTAGCTTTATTTTAAAGCTATTTATAGCTGAGCCTCTTCCTGGTAGTGCTTACATCCATGGTAAGAAAGGTGTCAAACTGGTCCATGTCGGAGGGGTAGATTCACCGGTAACTCTTTCTGATATCCAGAATGCCCTGTAAGAAACACTTAGAATGGGGCAAAAGGAATTGGTCGTGCTTGGGTGGGAATGGGAGATGGGTCTTCATGATGTTGTTGAACAGGAGGCCGCAAAAGCGGGAGTCAAGCTTCATCTGCTTAACATTCCAAGAGAAGCCATGGATCAACGAACTGTGGATGCCGGGGATATACAGTTCTTTGAATTGGCTTACCTGGAGACTGAAGTCATGGAATCCAAATATGGCCATCAGATCCAGCTAAACGATTTTATCATTCCCAACCTTGATCTCGTACCTCAAGAAGTGAAAAAGTTAGTAAAGAAGTGGAGTGATTATATCGACTACTGGAGTGTTGATTGGAACTACAAAAATGACACCTTCCACAATCAATGGCAAAGCTATCGAACTAAAAAAGATCGTAGCCTTGATCTAATTTCCGATCCCAAAGTGTACGATAAAAGAGGTGATTACAAGGTTATGGTGAAAGTGATTGACATCTTCGGGAATGATACTACTCATATCATCGATTTACAGGTCAGATAACCATGGCTAAAAGAAAAGCCCCTCGCATAGCAAAACAGAAGGTCGTCATACCTCTGGAGCATTCAATACCAGAAATCCAAGGTCGTAAAGCTTGGGACATCCCAACAAGTCACCTGAATGCAAATGGTAAGGGTGGATACAAAATTGTAAACACCCGAAGACCGAGTAAGACGTTATTGGTTAACAATATTCGTAAACAAGTTGATGCTTGGCGAAAAAGCGACTATAAATACCCAACAGGGATTTCTAGAACGTCAGAAACGCTACTTAAATATTGGTTCGACCAGGATCATATTTTTCAGGGTGAAATGTTTCACTTTCGCTTTGCTCAAAGGGAAGCGATTGAGACAACGATTTACTTGCATGAAGTCAAGGGGGTAAGAGATAATGCCCTTCTGGCCGAAACATACATGGATGCTCAGGCCTATGGGAACGAATTATTCACTAATCGTGAGGAGGTGATTGAAACTGCAAAAGCCAAGCGTATTCTTACTAGGGTAGTTCCTGAGACGGGTTTGGTTTCTAAACAGGACCTGCCACCAGAGGGCTTAACACGTTATTGTACAAAAGCTGCCACGGGCTCAGGTAAAACCTTTGTGATGGCTTTTCTTGCTGTCTGGTCATATTTCCATAAAAAGTTTGAGAAGGATTCACCCCTGAGCCAGACCATTCTCGTGATCGCACCAAACGTAATCGTGTACGAACGTCTTAAGACAGACTTTGAAAATGGGTCAGTGTTTGGACAGTTTCCTTTTATTCCAGATGAATGGAAATATGACTGGAATATGAGTTTCATCATGCGAGAGGACCAGGTTAAAACAAGTACAGATGGTACACTTTATCTAACCAATATTCATCAGATATACGAATCTAGAGGAGAAAGCCTAGAAGACTTGGGTCCAATTGGCAACTTGCTAGGCCAGAAACCAAAGAAAGACTCTGAAGCCTCCTGGTTGACAAGTCTTTATGATCGTGTGATGGCACATAACAATCTACTTGTGATTAACGATGAAGCACACCACGTGCATGATGATGAGCTTGCCTGGTATCATAGTATTGAGTCGTTTCACAAAAACCTGATTGAGAAGACGGGTGTAGGATTGTCATTACTATTTGATTTAACCGCCACTCCAAAGGATCAGAACGGGACCTTTTTTCCATGGATCATCACTGATTATCCGCTTGCCCAAGCTATCGAGGACAAGATAGTTAAAACACCTCTTATTGTACATCAAAGCGACAAAACCAGTCCAGACAACAAGCAAATCACAAATGCCTATAATGCCTACAGCACGTGGATAGAGATTGCCCTAAAACGATATGCAGAGCATTTCACATGCTACAATGACAAACTTGGACAGAAGCCCGTTTTGTTCATTATGGCTGAGGACACAAAGCAAGCAAATCAAATAGCTGAAGGCATCCAAAAGAAAGCTGGATTCAACAAAAAAGACCAAGTTCTAGTTATTCACACAAAGAAAGATGGCGAATTGTCAACAAACCTGAAAGAACTTGAGCTCTTACGTAATCAAGCAAGGTTGATAGATAGTCGCCAAAGCCCTGTAAAAGTTGTTGTCTCAGTTCTCATGCTTCGTGAAGGTTGGGATGTAAAAAACGTAAGTATTATTTTAGGTCTTCGCCCATTTACATCAAAGGCGAATATCCTACCAGAACAGTCTATTGGTCGCGGGCTGCGCCTAATGAAAAACCTTGGGCCTGATTACACGCAAATTCTTGAAATTATTGGAACGGATAAGTTTGAGGAATTTGTAAAACAGTTAGAAGTTGAAGGTGTTGGTGTTGGTGTTACCCGGACAACCCCAAACATTGGAACGTGGGTCACACCCATCAAATCGAGAATGCAATACAACTTTGAAATTCCAGTATTATCTGCCTCGTTTTCTCGTCAAATGGACGGGATAAAAACTTTTAATCCATCAAAACTGAATCCCATTGGTGAAATTGATGAAAATGGCAATTTCAAAGATATTCAGGTCTCACTAATTACGGCGACAACCGACACAACAGTTGGTACCAAGCAGATTGTAATTGAAGATGATGAATACATTAGTATTCAAGAGCTACTCTTTAGCTTGACCGATAAAATTATCAAAGAGGGAAAATTTAGCTGCAAGTTTAACGACTTGTTGAGAATTACAAAAATGTATGTAAAAAATGTCGCTTTCAAACGAGAAGTAGATTTGAATTCGCTGGCGGTTCGCAGAACACTCGCAAATTCAAAAGTTTCAGATGGGATAATGTTGCTAATTTCGCGAGCGTTGGGTGCTCACATAAAGGTGAAGCGGAAGGTGAAAATAACAAGTTATCCAATTTCATTAATGGAGCTTGATGGTTTCTATTGGAAAAGAGATCATGTTTCACTCAAAAAAACAGTTTTTAATTATACTCCAGTATATAATGAGTTGGAGAAAGGCTTTGCCAAATTTCTTGAGCAAGCTAGCGATATCACAAAGTTTGCCGCCCTAGCAGAAACCTATACCAAATTTTCTGTAACTTATCTCAATAAAAAAGGTAGTCAAGGGCTATACTACCCTGATTTCATCGCCGAGCAAAAAACCGACGACGAAAATGCAATCAACTGGATTGTTGAGACGAAGGGTTATGAGGATGAAAACGTTCAGTACAAGGATGCTGAGACAATTCACTGGTGCAAAAAGACTTCAGAATATACAGGGCAGCAGTGGAAATATCTGAAAGTACCCGATAAGTTCTTTAAGGGACTCAAAGTGATGCCAACATCTATGAAATTGTTTGCTGTTGCTTTGGATCATTATTCAGAGGTCCACGAGCAACAAAAGACAGCTCAAATGGGACTAATCTCTTAGACATTGAATCATGCTATATATAAATAATAGAAAGTCAATGAGGACAATTTATGCAAGCAGGTAGAAAATCAATTAATGACATCTTTAATGGTTCACGGGCAATACAAATACCTTTCTTTCAACGCTCTTATGTTTGGAAGGAAAGTCAGTGGGAACGCTTCTTAGAAGATATGGAGATGATCTCCGAAAATAATAGACCACATTTTTTAGGCTCAGTAATTTTAAAGCAACAGCAAACTGAGATATCAGGGAATGCGGGGGATGTAAGGACCGTGGTTGATGGTCAACAACGACTTACTACGCTCAATCTGTTTTTTAAGGCTCTCTGTATAAAAAAAAATAATAATCGATTGTTTGATAGAGTCTTTAGACTAATCGATGATTCAATTGCCTTAGACCATAATCGAAATGATAAACATGTTTTTGAAAAGATTTTAAACTATTCTGGAGTAGAAGATATTGGGGGTGAATCAAACATCGCTAAAGCGTATCAATACTTTTATCAGCATATTAATCTGGAGCGTATAGACTTTAATACAGTCCTGAATAATATTATGTTTGTTGGGATAGACCTCGGAATTGAAGAGGACGAGCAGCAAATATTTGATACTATTAATTCTCTAGGTGTGCGTCTAACCACTGCCGAATTATTGAAGAATTATTTTTTCAGCAAGCAAAATATAGGCTTGTTTGAGGAAAATTGGGAATCAGTATTTGAACTTGATGATGAAACAAAAAAGTTTTGGGACCGGGAGCTAATTCTTGGTCGATTGAGAAGGAATAATATTGATGTTTTCTTTCACGCCTTTCTACAGATAAAAATTCAGGATAAAGACTTTGAAGTCACAACCGTTGATAAAAAAAGGTTGAGCAAAGTTGAAGGACTATTTGATAGTTATAAGTATTTCATAAAGAATTATTACGGCAACGAGAAAAAAGCAAAGCTTTTGGATGAAATAAAAGAATACGCGACTTTGTATAGGAATAATATTGATTACGATGTGATTAGCCAAGAGTTGACATCCACTTATGGAATTGATCGAATTAATGCCCTTATTTTTGGATTAGACAATTCCACCCTAATTCCTTATGTGCTTTACATTTTAAGAAATATTTCATCAAAAGATGAAAGGAAAGACATCTTCAAATACTTGGAATCGTATATAATGAGGAGAATGCTACACAAGGATTCTAATAAAAACTATAATCGTCTATTCTCAGGGTCGTTAATTTCTAGCAATGTTATGACCAAGGTTGCTCTAAAAAGTGCGATGGATAAAACAGATGCTGTGCCAGATGATGATGAAATTCTGTGGAGTTTTAATCACAATTCATTGATAAATAGGCAAACTGCAGGTATTCTCTATTTGATAGAATCTCGAATTCGAAATCGGGCAGCTCAAGCGACAGCATTACTGGGCATGAATAGGTATAGCCTGGAGCACCTAATGCCCAAAAAGTGGGAGAATAACTGGAATAGTGTTTACACAGAAGAAGAAAAGTTGAACCGTAATAAAAAATTGCTAACACTTGGCAATCTAACAATTATCACTTCATCATTAAACTCATCAATTCGAGATGCAGACTGGCCTACAAAAAAAGAAGGTCGTAAGAAGAAAAACGGTTTAAAGCATTTCTCTTCAGGAATCGAGCTTATAAGCCCATTCCTAGAATATGATGTCTGGAATGAGGAAAAAATTGAGGTAAGGGCAAAATTTCTTTTCGAAAAAGCCGTCGAAGTTTGGCCGACAGACTGAAACTGAGCGAGATGAAAGAGCTACCCGTTTTTTGATGGGCTATATGTTTCCAAGGTCTCAATACAGGGTGTCTTCAAACATTAGGTGGTGGCACTCTCGCGCAAGACGAGTTTATCTATAATAAAAAGACCCGGGAAATTGAGGTGAGGATTAAGCGCATTGGGAAAAAACAAATCACTCACAAATTAGTGCACTCCCGAGAGGAAAAAGATTTAGGCCTAACTAGTAAACTACTAGAGAATCCAACCACATCGATGTCAGACTGGAAGAGTCTCAATGAAGTAGCGGGTCTTTTACGCAAGGCAATGGAATATCATCCTTCTGTATGCGCAGGCACATAAGGGCCTGGGAAAGTTGTTAAGCGGGCTTGAGTGGCTAACTGTGGCAAAAAACTACTCATATATGACCCTTAGATGGGAGGCAGTTATTTTCTTCTCTCACTCTGTCCAGAGGGGGGAGTCTTTGTAAATATGACAATCGGATCATCTATAGGACACACTAGTATACCAATTGATACCCTTCAACAATGTTATGCTTAGATTAAAACTGTGTCAAAATAGTGTCAAAGAATATGGCATGTGGTGGCGTGATTTGTCTATATCATGAAATTATTATGGTGATATATTCGATTACTGAGAAAGATTATATAAACAGTATAATCAATATGTTAGAGGTGTACCCGGGGCCGGAATCGAACCGGCACGGCTTTAAGGGCCGAGGGATTTTAAGTCCCTTGTGTCTACAAATCCCAGCACTTGATACGAATGCTACTAAAATAATATTTCATCGTTTTGATGATAGCTAGTATAGTGCAGTAAATGTTAATTATAGATAATTGGATCGGTGTGATAGTGCCTATTTTGACAATAAAACCCTGTCAGATGAAGCACAGAAAGATATTTATTTGATCAAAGTAAAGCTCCGGAATATGAAACACCATCAATCTTCCTGTGAATGGGACATCCCGGCTTATCCGGGTATTGCCTGTTC
>Ga0307988_1001309_pt1 | contig 14293 bp, 17 predicted proteins | sample EllFjometagen183_FD_203166 | JGI IMG/M metagenome (GOLD analysis project Ga0307988, IMG submission 203166) | Marine microbial communities from Ellis Fjord, Antarctic Ocean - #183 | ecosystem: Environmental > Aquatic > Marine > Unclassified | place: Southern Ocean | collected 2014-10-08 | reverse complement strand
TTGCTAATCGAACTGTAATAAAAAATATTCCATTTTCAGGTTGAAAATGAGGGAGATTTCTTTTGTAAAACTCTCTAAAAATCATAATATCTTTCATTTATTCCTTGTACAGCTCGATTATATCTTTATCGACCTGGCAGGTCGAGTTACATCCACTCAATGTAGAGCGATCAGCTTGGTCGCTCCTAATAATCGACCTGACAGGTCGAGTTACATTCACTCAATGTAGAGCGATCAGCTTGGTCGCTACCAATAATCGACCTGGCAGGTCGAGTTACATTCACTCAATGTAGAGCGATCAGCTTGGTCGCTACCAATAATCGACCTGGCAGGTCGAGTTACATTCACTCAATGTAAGCGATCAGCTTGGTCGCTACCAATAATCGACCTAGCAGATCAAACTACCTACTTCATCAATATCATTTTCTTGGTTTCTATATAATTACCGGCTTGCATTTTATACAAATAAACACCACTTGAAACACGTTTACTATTTTCATCTGTTCCGTCCCATACAACTGTGTGAACTCCAGCAAGAAGAATTTCATTCACTATAGTTTTTATTTTTTGACCCTTCAAATTATAGATCACAATTTCTGTGTTCTCTGTAGATTCCATTGTTGAAAATGAAATTGTAGTTGTTGGGTTGAAAGGATTTGGATAGTTACCTTCTAGAGCTGTAACTATAGGTATTAAATTAGGGTCCGTTGCAGGTCCAGGTCCTATTCCAGCATCATTTGAGAATCCTGATTCGTATCCACCATCATATAAAGCAGTCACGTTATAAATGTGTGTTCCTGGTGGAACTGGTGTGTCTAAGAACATAAAACCCATAATACCTTCTTCATGTAATTCACCATCACGGTATACATTGTAACTTGCTACGCCTCTAGTTACATCTGGAGCTTCCCATGTTATTGTTACGATAGGAGCTGGTCCTTGAGATACTGCTTGAACATTAGATGGAGGATTAAGTACTACTGTAGCTTCTACAGGTTCTGTAGGTTCTGATACTCCTGATGGATTTATATAATAAGCTTCTATTGTATATTCGTAAGTTCCTGCATCAAGAGATTCATCAAGATAACTTAAGATTGCTGGATCAACAATATCCATGATCTCAGTTCCATCTCTGTATACATAATATCCAGCAAGTGAACGTGAACTACTTTGTTGTGCTGGAGCTTCTCTTCTGCTATCGAAAGCAACTTCAGCTTCGAATTGTGAAGTACTTCTAAGTGTATGGGTTCTTCCAATTACTTCACTTCGCTTGTTACCATTAGAAGCAATAGCATCACTTTGTGATACTACACCATTAATAATCCAGTTGAAGTCAAGTGTTGCTCCTAATTCTGGAAGTGTTTGCCATGTACCACTAAAGTACATCCAAGCACCTTTACCAGGAACCATTGGTCCTGCATCAACTGCAGCAGGATGATCAGCTGTTGCGGCGATATCATAACCTATCCAGTATTCGTTACCAGATACAAGTGATATTGGTGTAGTTAAAAGATGATTTGTGAATTCTCCCATTAATGCTACAGAAGTTACATCTTCTTCATATACTAATGTACCAGGATCGCCTGAGCTTCCACCTTCATATACCTGAATTCCAACATAACTGAAATCAAGTGAGTGAAGGAGAATCTTAACTCTGGTAATTTCCCAATTATCATAGTAAACAGATAATTCTTCAGCTGTGAAACGAGCGGCACAAATGAAGTCTGTTGCTGCTCCAGTTCCAATTCCATTAGCATCGTATCCTGAATGATATACAAGTTCTTCTACTGCTCCTCCGGTAGGAAGTTCCCAAGTAACAAGTACATCGTTGTAATCTTCTACAACAGCTGCAGGATTTATTGGTGGATCAAACGGAGGGACCCAACCAGGACAAAACACAACTTCAATAATATCTGATTCACCTTCATCATAAATCGCTGATACGCCTGCTAAATATGTTTGATCTGGTTCTAATCCAGTATAGATATATTCAAATACATCAACACCAACTGTACCATCAATCACACCATCAAGATATATATTATATCCAGTAAGCACGTTTGAGGATGGAATTGGAGATTCCCAGCTTACTGTACATGACCAATCTTCAACTTGTACATTTTGAGGTGGATATAAAACAGAAGCTTCTTCTGGATCATATAAGCCATTATGCTGGATATTAACTCCATCAATTATCATATAGGCAAGGTCTTCGTTCCAGGCTGAATCAGTATCCCATAAATAGCATTCAACCACCCAATTCATAATGTCTGTTGCTGCACCAATAATCTCCAGATCACCATCATTATCTACATCACCGAAAATTGGTGGAATCTGCATTGTTGTTGAGTACATAGAAGTTCCACAGTCTAACGGCCAATCAGTAAGATGAGTTCCATCATGATTATAAGCATCGTATCCGAATCCAAAATTATTATCATCTATCATCAATTCTACATTATCATCACCATCAAGATCTGCGATTCCAATCTGAGCATAGATCGCATTAGTTGGTCCGGCAGGAAAACCTGCAAGATCATTGCCTTCAGCATCCCAGGCATAAATGTAGTCAATTGGAGTACCGGATCCAACCTGATCTCCAACTACAACATCTAATGATCCATCTTGGTCAATATCCCCGATAGATACAGTTCCAAATACCCACTGATCTGTAGTTTGGGGCCAACCGGTTGCAGCACTTGCATCACCATTAACTACAAAAACTGCTCCTGCATTACTAGAGCAACCACCCCAGATTATTTCTCTCAATCCATCATCATCAATATCGCATAAAATGGGCTGAGAATAAGAATATGTGTAGCCTGTATTTGATAATGGGAATCCTGGTAGTAAATTTCCTGAAAGATCAAAAACATGAAGCATGTTATAACTTAAAGCCACTACTTCTGGAATTCCATCTCCGGTTATATCACCTGCAGAGATCCCTGCTCCCGGAATATAATCCAGTTCCTGTGGAAAACCAGGATATACGCTTCCATCACCATCATATACATAAACCCAGCCTTGTGGATGACTTCTAACATTTACAAGAATTTCCATGTCTCCATTTGCATCGAGATCAAAAAGACAAACGTTATTTGTACCACCTCCGGCTTGAGTTACAGGAAAACCATTGCAAGCTGTTCCATCTAATTCAAAAGCATAAAGCGCACCAGTGTTAGCATTAGAATTATTGCGGCTTGTGCAGACAATCTCAATTTCCCCATCATCGTCAATATCACCAGCTGCAGGGCTACTCCAAATATAAAAGCTTAACTGAACCGGCCAGCCAGGAACAGTGCTTCCATCCAAATTCAAAGCAGTTATTTTGGTACCAACACCAAAGAGAATTTCTAATTCTGGATCTGCATCCATATTAACATAAATTGCTCCATTTTTACAATTAGAGCCAGTATAACTAATAGGCCAACCATCTGCTACAGCTGGAAGTTCCCTTGTTAAAGTCGTATTACTAATAAGAGGTGAATCCAGATCATTTATTAATACTCTGCCTTCCAGATCAGGAACCACTATTTTTTGGATATCCTCTGGTAATTGTGAATAATGAACAATTTCTGCTGATAGTTTTAAAGAGATTAGAATAATAAAAATAATAAACACTTTAAATAGTTTCATAGTTTCTCCCTTAGTATTATTTCTGTTTTCATTAATTGTTTTTATTTAATTTCGTGTCAACTATCTTGTTTTGTACCAGTAAATCTATTCCAATAACTGTTTAGAATCATAATTCAATTGACATTAGAAAACCTAATTAAAATATAGAATAAAAATAGATAGGAAATTGTATGATAAGGTTAATAGTAATAATATTTGTTTTAATTATATCTGGTTTTGTTACTCAGAAAATGAGTGTGAAAAAAGGTTACTCAAAAGGTTATCTATGGGGCTTACTTTTGGGAATTATTGGAATAGTAATTGTTGCAATTAGACCTTTTAAATTAAATAAAGAATTGATTACAAAAAAAAAGAAATTTGATTTTGGTCCATATTTATATATTTTACCGGCAGCAATAATTATTATTGTTTTCCGTCTGGTCCCAATAATTTTGTCGTTCATAGTCAGTTTTTATGATTGGACGATAACGGGTCCGGGAAAATTCATCGGATTTGAAAATTACATAACGATGTTTCATGATGGTGAATTCTGGCAATCGATGCTTAACACTTTCTATTTGGTGATTTTTGTTGTTCCAATAAGTTTAGTACTTTCACTTGTTTTTGCAAATTTCTTGAATGGAATCGAAAAATTGAAAAGTCTCTTTCGCTCAATATATTTCATTCCTACCGTAACTTCAATGGTTGCTATTTCTATTGTTTGGAAGATCATCTTCAATCAACAAACCGGGCTGGCAAATTTCTTCTTAACTAATATTGGATTTGCTCCGATGGGTTGGTTGGCAGAAAGTCGTGGAGTAATAGACTTATTTCTAAGTAGTATGGGATTTAATTTCAGTGGATTCATTCAATCGTTTTCACATGGAATTGGAATAAACTACAATACTTTGTATTTACTTCTGGGAGGTCCCTCACTTGCGTTATTCTGTATTATTATTGTAACTATCTGGAAGGGACTTGGCTACAACACCATTATCTATCTTGCGGGACTGCAGAATATTCCAAAAGTATATTATGAAGCTGCTGATATTGATGGAGCTGGAAAAATACGTCAATTTTTTAAGATCACCTGGCACATGATATCCCCAACTACGTTTTACGTTTTAATGATGACTACAATTGTTACTTTTCAGGTATTCTCACAAATTTACTTGATGACAGGTCCACCCATTGGAGGTCCACTTGGAACAACCAAAGTGATCGTATACTTCTTATTTGATAAAGGATTTGGAGAAAGCAATAACCTTAGTTATGCAAGCGCGATCGCTTTAGTGCTATTTGGAATAATCCTCACACTTACACTTTTCCAAAAACGACTGGAAAAGAAAGTTCACTATTAAAGGTAATTTAATGAAAAAATCAATCTCGTATATAATTCTTAGTGTTTGTGGTTTATTGATGGTTATTCCATTTATTTGGATGTTAACAACTTCTGTAAAATCACAATTAGAAGTTAATAAAGGCAATGTTGGTTTTTTGCCAATTGAACACTATTCAACCTATGAAGAAGATGGAAAAGTTTACAGAATAACTTCTGTTAAGATCGAAGGAGATAGCACTTTCATTCATGTATTTGATGAGAATATGAATCGTATCCGTTCTTACGAAAAAGTTGCCAGTTCAAGAATCATTAATAAAAAAAAGTTTAAATTACATTTTGAAAATTACAAAGAAGCATTCACGAAGGTACCTTTTAAACGGTATTTCATTAATACAGTATTTGTCTCGTTTTCTGTAGTACTTGGAGTGTTGATAACTGGTTCACTGGCTGCTTATGCCTTTGCTACAATGAGATTCAAAGGTAGAGATTTCATCTTTTATCTTTTCATAAGCATGATGATGGTTCCTCAACCTGTTTATCTAATTCCTTCTTATGTATTATTAAATCATCTCGGTTGGATAGATACTTACAATGCACTAATTATACCGTGGATAGCCAATATCTTCACGATATTCCTGCTCCGGCAACAATTTAAAACTATACCATCTGAGTTATTTGATGCAGCTAGAATTGATGGTTGTGGACGCTTTCGAACTTTATGGACATTAGTTCTACCTCTCTCTAAATCGGTAATTGTAACTTCAGCAATATTTGGTTTTATAGGAAGTTGGAACAGTTTTATGTGGCCATTGATCATGACTGATAGTCCTTCTATTCGAGTTCTTCAAGTGGGTCTCAGTTACTTCTCACAGGAAGCATCTGCTCAAACATCTCTTTTGATGGCAGCTTCTACTTTCAGTATTCTGCCGCTGGTTATTTTATTCCTTTTTGCTCAGAAACAGATCATTGCCAGTTTTGCTTCGAGTGGATTGAAGGGATAGGTTCAACAACAAAGAAGAAAGTATTATATATATTGTTCACACTTGGGTAAGTTTGTCTTAGTTCTGTCAAGAAAGTCTAGCTACTCGTTTTAAACAAAAAAGGCTGCTACAATTATATAACCTACTATTCGGAATGAGTAGACTATTATGGAAAATTTAAAGAAATTTATACGAAAGATTCCAGCAGCAATTGTAATGGGGTCACCAACAAATGGTGCCCAAGCAAGAAACAAACTGTAAGTTCCATACTTCCGAACATACCTGATAGCTTTTCTGCCATTTTTGCTTTTTCTAAGTTTAGGAATTAATGGCCTGCCTATTAACCTGCCTATCCAGTAATTTGCAGCACAACCCAAACTATTGCCAATAGAGCAAGCAATAAGTGCAGGTATGGGTGGAGCTCCTGCTGCTAACGCTGCAAGCAATATTGCAGAAGAACTAGCGGGTACGATAGTCGCCGCAATAAATGATGTGAAAAAGAGTGCTATTATACCGTAATTATTTATAAAATCCAGAAGCCAGGGAGATAGATCCATTTATTTATCCTAAACAGCTATATTCATCTGTTTCCCAATTCAATGGATTATTTTGTATATATTGTTTTGTGTTATTCAGATCTTCTTCATTTCTAATAATATAATCATAATAACTTCGCTGCCAAACATGAGCACCTTTGGAATTGCAGATATTATTTATTAATTTTGATGAATTCATTTTGAATCTTCCAATAATTTTGGATAACAACATTTTTCTTCTTTCAATTCGTAGGGGTAATTCACGAATTACCCTATTATTTTGTGATGGATCATCTTCGGGAGATTCGTGAATTGTATGGTTTGTTTCGGGCATTTGCCGAATCTTATGGTTTGTTTCAGGCGATTCGTGAATCGCCCCTACAATCCAAATTATGCCGTGGATGTGGTTTGGCATTATCACAAAATCATCCAATTTTATATTATCATAATTCTCTGGGATTTGATACCAACTGGTTTGAATAATTTTACCAACATTATTTAAATGCATCAATCCATTTTCTATTTCACCGAATATCTCTTTCCTTTTGTAAGAACAGATTGTAATAAAATATGCTCCTGAATTTGAATAATTATAATTTTCCAAACGTAAGGAATTTTTTCTTTTCATCAAATAATAATCTGATCTTTTATCTCATGCTCATTCGGTTTCAATTCTAATATTTCCACATTAAATTCGGAAAGCATTTCACGTAAATTCTCCAGAACCGGATTTTCTGTATAGAAATGTCCGGCATCAATTAAGGGTATACGACTATCCAGAACTGTGTGATAAGTAAAATCAGCAGAAACAAAAACATCTGCCCGTCCATAAACTTTGGGTATTAAAGTTGTTCCACTGCCACCACAAACAGCTATTTTCTTTATTTTTGTTTTTGCAGATTTTCCGGCTTTCCATAATTTTATAAATGGAGATTGCAAATTTTTCTTAACTGTTTTGGCAAAATCCTCCAGAGTCATCTCCTGTTGTAATTCTCCCAGTATTCCAAGCCCATAATTTTCATTAGGTTTAGATTGAAGATTTACTGAATAAGCCGGAGTTTCATAAGGATGAGCTTTTTTCATTGCTTCAATGACTTTGGATAATTTAAAAGAATCAACAAAGAATTCCAATTTACGTTCAACAACTTTTTCCAATTTATCTTTTGTACCCAAAACAGGATTGCTTCCTTCTACCGGCATGAATTGACCACTAACTTCATAATCGTTCATACAATTACTGTAATTATCAATAATTCCTGCACCTGATGCAAAGACTGCATCAGCTACTTTCACCATACTATCGGAAGGCACATAAACTGCAATCTGATAAACTGAAGCTCCCGATTCTGAAGTAAGAAATTCAATATTTTGCAAATCAAGTTTTTTAGCTAAAGCAAAATTCACTCCTTTCTTAATAACATCCAGATTAGTATGAGCACAAAAAACTGAAATATCATTTTTGATCAATTTTAGATAGATTGGATTCGTGATCTTGCTTATCGGTTTGAAAATTAAAGGATGATGAGAAATTATTAAATCAATATTTTCGTTTATTGCTTTATTGATGGCATTTTCAGTAACATCTAATGTGAGAAGAATTTTTTTTACTTCTTGATTACCATCACCAAGTTGAAAACCAACATTATCCCATTCATAAGCGAGAGCAGGATTGGCAATTTTATGAATGTGCGCAACAATATCAGAGACTTTTATTACATCATTTTTCATTTCAAATTCCTAACCTCTCATTCCTCATCCCTAATCATCATTTAACATCCCATGGATAGACGATCCAGTTATTTCCGGCATTTTCACCCACGAAATCTGGTTTGAATTTACTCTTATCTTTAAGGTGAATTACTGCTGTATATAAACCTTTAGGAGATAGTGCTTCAATATATTCCTTTGCTTTTACAAAAGTTCCACCCGAATCAGCGACTTCATCAACCAGCAGAACATTCTTATTATTAAAACCAATATTTACCGGTAGGTCCTGCACAATTGTCGGATCATCTAATAAGTTATCTTCACTATCATAATTTATTATACCAATTGAGTAGAGCGGTTTAGGGAATCTTCCATCATGAGGTAGAAAAGTTCGTAAAATTCTTGCTGGTATCCAGCCACCAGTTGCAATTCCTATTACAAGATCAATTTGAATTCCGCTATTTGTAATTTTATCTGCAATTTGTTTAACCAGATCATGCAACTGATCATAAGAATACTTCACCTTTTTTACTTCACCCATAATTATCCCCTTAGTTTTTCTATTACTTCCCAATAGGCAAAACCTTTACGCGTCAAGTAGTTTAATAATTTCTCGTTTTGCTCTTTTTTATTAAGACTCATGAACCTTCTTTTTCCCTTCGTGATATTTTTTTCTAAAATTTCAGCAGCAACATCAGGACAGTATTTTTTTTGTATTGTTTTTGAGATTATATCTTCTTTGATCTTTTTTGCATAAAGTTTATTTTTAATTTCAGCTTTACTTTTTAAATTCCTGATAAGATCATCTGTGAATAACTCTGCAAATCTGGTATCGTCAATAAAATTCAGGGAAACTGCTTTCTCGAGCAATATTGGCTGAAGTTCTTGTTGAAGAAATATTTTTTTGGAAAGGAATTCTTGACATTCGCCTAAAGAACGCTCACGATAAGCAAGGTAATCAAGTAGTTTATTCCAAGATTGTTTTTTAATTTCCTCAAGAAGTTTACTCGCTTCTTCATCGCTTAGTTTAAAATATTCAAGCTGTGCCTTACAATAAAAATGGAGGATCTTATCCGGTAAGATCCCCCAATATTCTTCATTAACTAAAACTATCGATGTAGTTTTAGTCCTCTTTATCGTCTTTAATTTCATCTTCAGATGATTCAATTAATCCTAAAACTTTTTTAACTTTCAATTCGATTTCATTTAGAATATCTTCATTCTCGAGTAGAAAATCTTTAACTTTATCTGATCCCTGCCCAATCTTTGTTTCACCATATGAGAACCATGAACCGCTTCTATTTACAATATCATGCTCAACAGCTATTTCCACAAGAAGGTCAAAATGTGATATTCCTTTTCCAAATATTATTGGAAATTCCACTTTTTTAAATGGAGGTGCGAACTTGTTTTTTACTACCTTTACACGCGTTTTATTTCCAATAATCTCTGCACCCTGTCCAATTTGCTTAATCGATCCAACTCTTCTCACTTCCATTCTTAATGATGAATAAAATTTTAGAGCAACACCACCGGTTGTGGTTTCTGGATTCACATAAGCAGGAACACCTATTTTCATTCTCGTTTGATTAATAAATATAACTGCTGTATTTGATTTGCTGATTATTCCAGTTAGCTTGCGAAGTGCTTGCGACATCAAGCGTGCCTGCAAACCAACATGAGTATCACCCATACTGCCTTCAATCTCTGCACGTGGAACAAGTGCTGCCACTGAGTCAATAACAATTAGGTCTATCGCATTGCTACGTACGAGTGTTTCTACGATCTCCAATGCCTGCTCTCCACCATCTGGTTGAGATAAAAGAAGATTCTCGGTATCAACACCAATATTGCCGGCATAAATAGGATCAAGTGCGTGTTCCACATCAATAAATGCCACAACACCATCCTGTTTTTGAGATTCTGCTACACAATGTAAGGCAAGTGTAGTTTTACCGGAAGCTTCTGGACCATAGATCTCTGTAATCCTACCTTTTGGAATTCCTCCAATGCCCAATGCTGCATCTAAATTAATCGCTCCAGTAGGAATAACTCCTACAGCTACTTTTGGTTTATCTCCCATCCTCATGATCGTGCCGACACCAAATTGTTTATCTAATTGAGTGAGTGCGGTTTTCAAAGCTGAATTTTTATCTTTCACAGCCATAATTAACTCCTTGTTTAAAAAACATAATTTAACATCTCAAAATAACGTGATCCTTGAGGACTAAGTAAACTCTTATATAGTGTAGCTTTCGGAACCTCAAAGCTTTTTATCTTTAACTCTGTAGTTAATATTTGTTTTATTAGTTTATCTGGCAACCTTTTTTTTATTCTACCCAAAGTTATGTGAAAACGTAGTTGTCTTGAATCAATTTTATAACCCAATTGTCTTAATTTACTTTTTAGTTTTTTTGATGTTTTCAATATTAAACTATCATTATTTTCTAAACTGATCCAAATAATTTTTGGATCTCTGCCTGGCAGGATTTCCAATTTTGGGTTTGTGAATATAGGAACAGAAATTCCTGAAAAACTTGTTTCTAATAATTCTGAAATTTCAGAAAGGTCTTCTTCTTTTGTTTCACCAATAAATTGGAAAGTAACATGAAGATTTTCTGATGGAATCCAATTTACACCAAGCGGACAAGTAGATCGAAAATTATTAATAACCCCGGCAATATTTTCTCTAATATCTTCAGGAAGATCCAATGCGATAAAAGTTCTCATTATCTTTTGTAGCCGATATCAATTAAAAAATTCTTTCGATGTGTTATATCGCTATCAAGCTCTATTCCCTTCGGTGATGAACCATCTATAACACCAAGAACACCTCTACCCTGTTCTGTTTCAGCTAAAATTACCTGCACAGGATTTGCTGTAGCACAAAAGATATTTACTACTTCTCTGCATGCTTTAACCGATGGAAGAACATTGAGAGGAAATGTGTCTTTTAATACTATTAGGAATGTGTGCCCAGCACCAATTCTACGCAGATTATCAGTTGCGATTCGCATAAGATCATCATCAGTTCCCTCTTTGCGAACAAGACAAGGACCTGATGCTTCATTAAAAGCGAGTCCAAATTTAATACCAGGAACACTGTTAACTAATGATTCATAAAGATCTTCAACTGTTTTAATGAAATGTGACATTCCAAAGATAATATTGCACTCTTCTGGTGTGTTGATTTTTTCTAATACAAGTTCCATTTTCCTCTCCAAGATTTGAATTGGATACAATATGATTATCGTGGATTTTACAGTAAAGAGTTTTTTTTGAAAATTTGGACAAAAAAAAAGACCGTTACCGGTCTTTTATAAAAAATTTATTGGTTTTAAATAACCTTTTTTACTTTATTGCCCTTTAAACAAGAAGAACATACTTTAACGGACTTAACCTTTCCGTCAATCTCCGCTTTAATTTTATGGAGATTAGGATAAAATTTCCTCTTTGTAGCGTTCATAGCGTGACTTCTATGATTACCAACTTGTGCTCCCTTTCCACAGACATCACAAACTTTTGACATAATTCACCTTCCTAATCCTTTATTTTACATTAGATTGAACTAAAAAAAAATCCACTCCGTATCTGGCAAGAAATTAATTTATTTTATCAATTTTGTTAGTTATTATGCAGTAATAATATTAATTGATTGTCATATATATTAGTATAATTTATTTTTGGAATTAATGATGAATGATAATAAATTTGAAGTACTTCTGCAGAATGAGAGCAAGAAATTGTATAATTATCTTTTAAGGATCCTCCGTAATAAAGAGGATGCTGAAGATATTCTTCAGGAAACATTTATTGCATTTCATAAAAAGATGAATTCAATAAAAGAGTCATCCTATACAAGCTATCTATTTAGAACAGCTTATCATAAAGCTTTGAGCCATATAAAAAAAAGAGATAAAAAAAATAAATTAGTTACAAATTATAACGAAATGGAGCATTTTGAAGATACATCGACCAAAAATAATGAGCAACAAAACAAACTTGTAAAAGAAGCAATTTCTCAACTTAAACCTAAGGAAGCACTCTTAATTGATTTACAATATTATCAAAAAATGAGTTATAAACAAATAGCTGAAGTACTGGAAACAACTCAATCTGCAGTTGATTCCAAACTGGTACGTGCAAAAAAAAAACTAATTATAATAATAAATGAAAAAAAGAAAATGCAGGAAAACAAACCAAATATTGTCTAAAGGGACAGAGGTGGTAAAAGATGAAGCGAAGTAATGAATGTAGCTTTGAAAAAAAATTAAATGCCTATATCGCTGGTGAACTTAGTGAAATGGAGCACAAAAAAGTTCGCGAGCATATTAGTAGCTGTCACCTCTGTCAGCACGAGATAAGAAATTTACAACAAGTAGAAAATTTCCTTTTTCAATATACTGAAGAAGAAGTTCCTGCAGGACTCAACGAGAAAATATTAAATTCTGTATCCAAAAGTCATGCAAATCCATTCATGAAAAAAGTTGTCAGCTTTTCCATTGCTGCTTCTGTCGCTATATCGTTTATGACTGGTGTTATGCTTAGTAAAGGACTTTATTCGGATACTCAGGATTCTGATATTTCTATCGGAGAAGATTCTTTGTACAGTTATTTTGAAGGAGATTATGATGTCTAAAAAAACAATCTTAATTTTACTTATTATCTCGTTAGCATTTAATTTTGCCTTCTTTGGAACATTCTTAATGCATCGTGTGATTAGACCACCTATGTTACATGAACAGGTACAGGGAAGACCAAGATTACCCAAACACTGTAGAGACGATTTCCGTGAATTAAGAAAAGAAATGGATGAAAAACATCGCGAATACTTCAAAGCAAGAAGAGAATTCATCCTTTCCCTGATGGAAGAAGATCTTAATGAAAAGCAATTGTTAGAAAGATTGAACATTGCTATAGAAAAACAAACAACTATGGAAAAAGAGATCGGGCTTTCTTTTGTTAAGCTCAGAAAAAGTATGACAGCAGAAGAAGCTAAACAATTTTTTCATAAAGATCTAAGACCTGATGAAAGACAACCAGAGTTCGAAAGAGGACGAAGAAAATGAAAAAAGCAATTTTCGGTATACTCTTAACTATGGTTCTCTTTAGCGGATGTGCAAAAAAGACATTATACATAAAAATTGCACCACCAAGAAACAAAACGGAAATCAGATCTGAACGCCCGGGTATTAAGCATGTTTGGGTTGATGGGTATTGGCAATGGCATAGAAAGAAAGAAAACTACGTGTGGGTTCAAGGGAGTTGGATCAAGAAAAAAGAAGGAAAGATCTGGATTCGAGGAAGCTGGGAACGCACAAGACGTGGATGGAAATGGGTAAAAAGCTACTGGAAATAGTCTAGCTTAGATACCTTACAAAATTTAAGGAGAATTAAAATGAAAAAATTAGCATTTGTATTAATCGGAATAATAGCTGTAATCGGTTTATTAACAGCTTTCGATGGAGATTGTAGAGGAATTAAGGATGGTGAACATCGTTCTATGAAAGGAAAAATGTTTAACGATGGAGATCGACAAGACAGAATGCATGATGGTTATGAAATGATGTGTGAAGAGTTAGATCTTACTGATGAACAAAAAGAACAAGTGGAAGATCTTAGAATAAGCAGTAAAAAAGAGATGATCGTTGCAGGTTCTGATCTGAAATTATTGGAGATCGATAAGAGAATTGCCATGAAGAATAAAGATTTCAAACTGGCAAAAAAGCTTACTGGAGATATCTTTGAAATTAAGCAGGAAATGGCTGAAAATAGAATTGAGCAACATGAACAAAGGTGGAATATCTTAACTTCTGAGCAGAAAGAAAAAGCAGAAGAATTAATGCTTGATCACCCACGAAGAGAATTTCAAGATAACCCTAAATTGAAAAAATTAAAAAGAAAATAATTAATGTAAAACAAAAAAAGCCATCCGGCAGTTGCCGGATGGCTTTTTTTTATGCAGAAAATCTACATAATTATAATGCACGCATACCCCCAAAATTTAGAATAAAATTTTCATAATAGTTTATAATTAAGTGATTTATCAATCTAAAAAGTCTTGAAAAAGCAGTTTACAGAAATAGCTCCTCAGAGAAAATTGAATTGTCGAA
>Ga0307988_1001305_pt1 | contig 14310 bp, 6 predicted proteins | sample EllFjometagen183_FD_203166 | JGI IMG/M metagenome (GOLD analysis project Ga0307988, IMG submission 203166) | Marine microbial communities from Ellis Fjord, Antarctic Ocean - #183 | ecosystem: Environmental > Aquatic > Marine > Unclassified | place: Southern Ocean | collected 2014-10-08 | reverse complement strand
AAAATGCTATCAAATATGCACGGGATGTCAACGAGATGACAGCCAGTCGGGAACCAATCATGCTGGAACTGCTGGCATGGGCTTATGCGGCGGACGGCAATTTCAAAGAGGCTCTCACAAACATGGAAAAAGCGCTTGAATATGCAAAACCGAGAGAAATTCCGGACCATCTTCAACGCATCGAGGAAAAAATAGCGCTGTATAAAGAAGGCAAAGCTTAGCAGATACTCACTATTCTATAATGAAAAAGCCCCCTGAATCAACCGGGGGCTTTTTTTGGTCATACTAAAAAATATATTTACTCATCTTTTTTCGTCAAATCAACTTCAGGATAGAATTCTTTCATGCATTCGGGGCAAATACCATGAGAGAAAGTAGCATCGGTATGTTTTGCAATATATGATTCCACCTGATCCCAATACCCTTCATCATCGCGGATTTTTTTGCAATGCGCGCAAATGGGGAGGAAGCCTTTCAGCTGTTTGACCTCTTGAAGGGCGTCCTGTAATTCTGTAATAAGTTTTTCACGCTCAAGCTCGGCTATTTTTCGCCCGGTGATATCGAGAATTGAGCCAAGCATTTTTATCGGTCTTTGATCCGCACCCTTAAGGACCTCGCCTTTTGAAAGAACATATCTCACCTCGCCTGTTGGCCTGACAATCCGTGATTCAACCTCATAATTCGTACCATTCTCAATAGCATTGTGATAAGCTTTTTCCGCTCTTTTGACATCATCGGGATGGAGACGTTTCATACCACTTTCTGCATTGGGCTCGAAAGAGCCTGGAGTAAAACCGTTGATCCTGAACACTTCATCCGACCAGAGCGCATGTCCGGTCACAAGATCGATCTCCCAGCTTCCAAGATGAGACATTTTCTGCGCATCCTGAAGCCCCTGTTCACTCTTGCGAAGCTCATCTTCAGCTCTTTTTCTTGCCGTTATGTCGTCAAAGACAGCAACAATCTCACCAGACGGCAGCATGTATATATAATTCTCAAACCATTCTGAAAGCCTGTTATCCTCATAATGAGAAACCGGGTGACGTGCAGGTTTTCCGCTTTTGTAAACTTGCGTTAAAACCTGATGCAGCCCCATATCTTTAACACCGGGAAACTTCACATGTAGTTTTTCGCCAATCACATCTGAGATTTTCAAGTTGAGGAGTCGTGCACCTGTCTGGTTCAAATCCCTGAACACGAAAAACTCCCCATCCCCTTCAGGCTGATAAATTGCAACACCACTGCTCATATTATCGAACAATGCACGGTACCTGTTCTCACTTTCCTTCAGTGCCTCAACAACTTTTTTTCTCTCGGTGAAATCTTCGAATGTAGCATAGACCTGATAGGGCTTTTCCCCGCCATTATGAAACTGTGGAATGGCGTTTATATATATCCAGCGATACTCTTCCAGGCGGGGGTGAAAGACTCCCATAATAACGCCCTTCACTTCTTTCCCTGTTTTCAAGGCAATCATTGCCGGGTGAGTATTTCCGGGAAAATCTGAGCCGTCTTCATGTATTGACTTCCAACGCGGGTCAATCGATGAACGCCCCTGCATCTGGTCTAATGTTAGTCCCAGGAGTTCTTCAGCTGCAGGATTAGCATTCAATATTTCGCCGTTTGCATTCTGGAAGACGACACCCTGTGCCATGGTTTTGAAAAGCGACCGTAGTTTTTCCTCGGATTCCCGAGCCTGCATTTCAGCCTTTTTTGCCACCGTCACATCGCGGCCAAGAGTTATATAAAAGGTATTGCCATTTAATGAAACCGGAACGCCAAGCACTTTTCTATTCATTTTCGATCCATCTTTTCGCCTGACAGCAACATCTTTGGAACTGTGCCCTTTTTCATTAATGTCTGAAACAAAATTTGCCAGATCAGAAGCATCCTCATCTACCAGGAAATCAAGTATATTATTATTCAGCGCCTCGTCCCTACTATACTGAAACTGATCACATGCCGCTGGATTTACATCCATAACAGTGCCATTCTCATCAAATATAATGAGGGCTTCAGGTATCATGTTGACCATATTCTGAAAATTCACACGACTTTCTTTGAGCTCTTTTTCCAGTTGAGTAATTCGCTCCCGGTCTTTTTTCCCTTTTTCTTCAGGCACAGCAAACCCCTGTTTTGTCAAATTCATATTATTTAAAACTATAAAACAGTCAATAACACACATTTCACAATTCTGTCTGCTTCTTATAAACTACTAAAAACACACATAGTTCCAACATATTGTTAGGCATTTAGCCATACTATTGTCAATTTATATTGTATCATTCACCCGGGCTTTTAATGCGCTGACAGACGCCTTTTATTAGAACTGATCGTCATAGCCTTCACGCATTTTCTTCACTATCGAATGTTTCAGTTGTTCTATCTCGCTAACATTCAGAATCTTACCGCCACCCGGCTGATTAATGTAAAAAGCATCCGCCACCTGATCTTCATCAGTACCAATTTTGGCGGTATGAATATCAATGTCGAGCGAAGCTAATACACTTGTCACATCATATAAAAGCCCTGTGTAATCAATAGCAAAAACATCGACCACAGAGTAATTTGACGACACATCGTTATGTACTTTTACACGCGGCGGAGAAAATACGACATTACGTTTTCTACGACGCCAACGGCGATGATAGCTCATAATAAGCGCATTGACATCCGCTTTCTGTGTCACCACATCGACAACATTTCTCTTAAATTCGCTCTGTGACTCATCAGAAATGACAGGGTCGCCATCATGGTTTGTCACAAGGAATGTGTCGATAATTATTCCGTCATCCCTCGTAAAAATACGCGCTCCGATAATATTGATGCCACAGGACGTTATCGCGCCACAAATATCGGACAAGGCATGCGAATAATCTCTGCTGATCACCGTCAGCAAACTATAATCGGGGCCACGCCTGAATGATGCCCAGGCCCCTCGTTTCTTCATCTTAAGAATACCTTTTATATGATCACGAATGGCTTTACGTTTCGTAACACGCATGTACTGCTCCGGCAGGAGTCCAAGGTGCTCAGCAACTATTTCTTTCGGCAATTCCTTTTCAAGCGTGTTTAATATTGAGTCGAGACGTTTTTCCAGATATGACGCCGCATGTTCCTCAAAACCTTTTTCTATCAGGATAAGGCTCTTATTGAATAAGCTCTGAAGCAGCGATTTCTTCCAGTCGGTAAGAGCGCTGTCTGAAAGCGCCATAAGGTCGGCGAAAGTAAGAAGTGTCAGGAGCCTGAGCCTTCCTGTGCTACCCACCCTTTCAATGAAATCCCTGATGGTATCCTCATCGTCGATGTCGCGCCGCTGGGAGATGTGGGTCATTATAAGGTGTTCGGCGACAAGAAAACGAACCAGCTTGACCGTCCGCCTGTCGCAACCAAGACGTTTGAGCGCACGGGATGCCATTTTTTCACCGGCTTTCGCATGGCCGCGCCCGGTTTTTTTCCCAATATCATGCAGAAGGCCTGCGAGAAACAGTGCACCTTTTGCAGTGACTTCACCTGCCATGTCGCTCAGCCACGCTAGTGAGGCATCACCACCATAGAGCAGACCTTCCAGATTCTCCACAACTCTGATCGAATGCTCGTCAGTCGTATAGGTATGATAAAAATCAAACTGATAGTGCCAACTTATCTCATCAAATTCAGGCAGCGCCCTTGTAAGAATTCCATGGGAATGCATGAGACGTAATGTCGCAGCAATCCCACCGCTCATATTAAACAATTCACGAAAAGCATCCGCCATAGCGTCATTGAGAAATGAGCTGTCATCAGCATTTTCAAGAAAAGATTCAATGACAGCAGAAGTCTCAGCCGATAATGGCAGGCCACGTATCCCCGCGACCGTACAGAGCCTGATAAGTAAACAGGGGTCCTCTGCAAAAACTTCAGGATTCGCTGCCGGAACGCTAACGCCGGTATCGCTGATTAAAATATTGTCGCCTGCATAGGTAAACTCGTTATACTTGTGCTCTGATACTTCATCAAAAATGTATGTGCATACTCTGTCAGTGATACGTTTGATACGGCCGGCCCGCATGTAGTAATCATGCATGATTGATTCGACAGGGATAATCCCTTTCCCACTATATCCTGCTTTTTGTGCAGCATCCGGAAGAATGACATGGTCGAGCACATCGGATTTTCTGCCTGAAAGAAAATGGATTGCATGCCGTAGCCGCAGGAAAAAATCCAGATCATCTTCAATAGAGCCAATTTCCATTTCCGTAATGCAGCCGACATCTTTGAAGCGCGAGAGCCCTTCAGCCCCTGTCAGCTCAGCCAGCCAGCGGATCACGTGTATATCACGTAAGCCACCCGGACACTCCTTAATATTCGGCTCCTGAATCTGAACAGTCTTGTGAAATGACAAAAGGCGTTTATTCCGCTCATCAAGTTTCTCAAACGTCAGTTTCTTACCGTTTGATGCAGCCCGCCAGTCTGTGAAATGCTTCTTGAGCTCATCCCAGTGTGAGGCCTCGCCCGTAATATATCGCGCCTCTAATAATGACGTTGCAAAATCGCTGTCGCCCTCTGCCACAGCAATGCTGTCCTCAATTGTCCGGGTTGAATGCCCGACATCAAAATTCATATCCCACAAAAACTGTATCATACCACTAATAACAGGCTCCATCGCTATGGTCATATTCTCAGGCGCTATACAGAGAAGGTCGATATCTGAGTAGGGGCTCATCTCCTCGCGGCCATAGCCTCCAAGTGCGATCAGTGTCAAACTGTGCCCGTTGCCGATACTGCTCTTAAAGGCATGCTCAACGAAAGCATCCGACAGTGCCGTCAGAAGCTCTGCAATCATGCGGCCGGAACCCCCGCTGTCGTATGCCGCCTCAATACGGGCGAGATTCGCTTGAAGCGTCTCCCTGAAAGCATTGAGCCGCCTTCTGTTTCCCGACGGTGACTGTCCGGGTGGATGCTCAGTTTCAACCCTGGCAAGCTCGTTCAGCAACTGATTATAGAGTTGTTTCTGTGTTATTGTATCAGTCATAAATTATCCAATTACATGTTTTGCGCTGATCTTCAATTGTGATGCCTCATCCAACATATCGCCTTACGGTTTCACTGATTTCCAACCATTTTTTAAGAGCGCTGACAACTCTTTGACAAGCGCCGCATTTTCCGGCCTATCAGCAATATTGATATTTTCATCCGGATCGTTCTCATGATCATAGAGCATTGAGGCATAGCGGTTAAGCGTCAGAGGGGCGCCCGGCACAGACTCATCTGTCTTCCATTCCGTATATCGATAGCGGTCTGTTTTTACCGATGCGCCGTTAAAATATCTGCTGAACGCCGCCTGTTTCCACTCCCGATCCGGATTTTTGAGCAGAGGCACGAAACTTGTACCCTCAAGATGCTCTGGCGTTTCAATCCCGCATAACTCAGTCAGGGTCGGAAAAATATCCACAAATTCTGTCAGCGCCGTCGAACGCTTGCCATGAGCATATCCCGGTGCACTGACAATCATCGGTGCATGAAGTGTTTTCTCAAAATTCGAGTGCTTGCACCAGAGACCATGCTCACCGAGATGCCAGCCATGATCACCCCAGAGAACGACGACGGTATTGTCCGCAATCCCCAGCGCTTCAAGCTCATCAAGCAGCCGCCCGACCTGCGCATCGACATAGCTGACACAGGCATAGTAGCCGTGGATAAGCGAACGGGCGAGATCGTCGGAAACCGGCCCCTCAGGCGGAACCTCATAATAGCGACGCATCTCGACCCAGTTGTGCATGGCAGCGTCCGGGGCATCTTTCGGCTGGAAAGGATTCCCTGCGAGATTTATGTCTTCACGCTGATAAAGATCCCAGTATTTTTTCGGCGCATTGAACGGAAGATGTGGTTTTATAAAGCCAGTAGCCATGAAAAACGGCTTATCCTCCCCCGCGAGACGGCGAAGGTCGGCAAGCGACTTGTCACAAATCTGACCATCAAAATAAGCGTTATCAGGGACATCGGCACATTCATATGTTGGGCCTCGTGTTATACTGCCAGCATCGATTTTAAGATTCTCTTCAAGCTGATAGTTACGTCCCGATCCACGTTTCGCTTTGGGCTTCCAAATTTTCTCGCTCCAGCTCCAGGCACAGTCATTTGCGTGATGAAATATTTTGCCGTTTGAGACAGTGTGCCAGCCGTTCTTCTTGAAATGCCCGGGCAGGGTTATGGCTCCCGGCACATCATCCTCCGCTTTCGCGTAATAATCGATGAAGCGGTGACGGTTGGGTCTGATACCGGTCAAAAGACTCGCCCGTGAAGCGCCGCAGACAGGCACCTGACAGTAAGCACGCTCGAACAACACACCATTTGCGGCAAGACGGTCAATATTCGGCGACTTTATCTGAGCATGACCGTAACAGGCAAGCTCAGGCCGGAGATCGTCCACCGCGATAAAGAGGACATTTGGCTGTTTCGACGACGCCTCTGAACGGGGAATTGCTGTTGCTGCGCCAAGTGCGAGACCTGCTGTACCAGCTCCAATATTTTTCAGGAAGGAACGGCGTGAAAAATTTGATTTCATTACATTTTGTCCTTTGCGTCAATCGCCGTGTTATAGCCTGACAATGGTTCAAATCGTCATCCTGAACTTGTTTCAGGATCTAAAAGCCAACCGTACTCACAACTCACTTATTACGAAGTTAGTACTGTATTATACAGAATGCTTAAAGTGTTCTCCCCCTCTCTTCGTAAGAGAGGGGGCGGGGGGTGAGTTAGCGAAATCTGCAAAGCATACCAGACCACAAAGCATCCACCGATGCCTACCAGTCAACCGGCTGGCTGGAGCCAAAACCAGGCCCAAGCGCAATCGCGTTATCAAGCAGTCGTGCTGTCCCGTAGTTGTATGCCCGGAAGAATGGCTCCTCGGCAAAAAGAATCACCTGACCACGCCCCATGGATTCACGTGTGGCATATGCCGAACGGCTCCAGCGCTCACGAGCCTCAGGCCAGAACAGACCCGACACCCGAATTGAGGATGCGTCACTAAGCCTCGCCACGGTCTCAACCGGTGACTTTGCACGGAAAGCATATGATGATCCGAGCAACGCGGGCATACGTGTGCCGATTCCGAAACTCAGCCAATGCTCAGCATCAAGCGCTGCATTGACATAGGCGCCAAAGGGGCGGAACAAACGACGTGCGCTGTCAAGCTCTTCGCGCTCTTCCTTCGAGAGTTTTTTGGGCTTTTCAGCATCCTCACCGTTTTTATCATCGGAGGGTTTTTTAGTATCAGAAATCCCCCAGACTGACAGACTGTCAACCACTGATTTTCCGGCGTTGTCCTCACGTGTCAGCGCACGCGAGTACAGATCGTTGTCTTCGAGCGACTGCCTGAGAATGCGTACTTTGCTGAATCCGCGATCCTTATCAGCCACATACACCGAGGCTGATCCGGCAGTAATGAGTGTCCCGCCATCCCTGACCCAGTCCTTGAGACGTTCCGCTTTACCAAGAAGCGAGTTGTAGCTGCCTGATGGCAGGATGATAACGTTGTATTTCCTGAGGTCACGCCAGCTGAAATGCGATTCATACAGAAGCGAGCAACGGTAACCGAGGTCCTGTTCGAGATGATACCACATCGATCCAAAACTGTAGGAACTGATGGACGGGCCTGCAATCATCGCTATTTTCGGTTTCACAAGCAGCCTGAACTGCCGCCCTCCGAGATCGGGGCCGGAATCGCTCAATGCTGTGTCAATACCGAGGACAGAAACACCTGTCTCGCGGGCGATTGCAGCAACATCATCGACAATTTCCGCTGGATTTTCATTTAAGCGAATCAGGAGGGTGCCGCGGTCATATTTTTTGCCGCCGAGCACAAAAGGCTTGATCGCTGAGCGCACATTATAATCTTTGGCATGGAGCCTGAAGAGTGCGAGCACTGCGCTGTCATCATTATAATCCAAAAGATAGCCAAAACCCGGTCGTGAATTTTCTATTTTTAGCTGTGTATCTACCATCCCCTGGAATGGCTCCGTTGTGAGATCAGGCAGACTGTAAGACTCATAGGCATCAACATCAAAGGCGAGGAAGAGCGACCAGGTGCTGACCTCATACATCTTCGATCCGCGCCCCTTTTCGAGACTGTCACGCTCGTCCTTAAGCACTTCAGTCGAAAGACGTGGATCAAACTCGAGAATCGCCTCTGCCAGCGGTCTTAGAGGCTGATCAAGCCGAATGACATAGCTGCCAGCTGGAAAGGTCGTTTTCGCAGGCTTTTCACTCCAGGCATCACGAACTTTCGAAAGAGTGAATTCCTCACTGGCGCGGCCAATCTCAATCCCCTGGAATGCGAGTTTTTCCATAAGGTTTGCGGCACGTGTTGGGTTTTTCGAAGGATCGACAATATAAGCTTTAACTTTCGCTTTCGCGGCGCTGGTGAGTGACTCTTTTTTCATGGCATGGAAATCTGACAGCAGAGCCCGCCTGTTGTTTGCTGCAGTTTTCAGGTTTGCCATCGAGCTTACAAACTGGTGATGAACTGCCTCGCGGAATGTCAGCACCGCACCGTCAGGACGTTTCACCTGTGTCCCGCCTGTGAGCGCCTGTTCATAAAGAATACTCACCGCACCAAGGCAACTGGTCCACGAGGTGGTGTAACCCGGATACCAGCTCTCGTTCCATTCGCCGGTGTAATAGCTCCAGCCGTAGCTGTTGAAGGCCTGTGCCTGTTCATCGGCAAATACCCGCCACCATTTCCTGATCGACCTGTTGATATGTGTATTGATCGGTTCACGCGGCGGACTGAAGAGATAGGTGTCGTAGGAGCCCATTTCGTGAGCATCGATCACAAGCTGCGGCATCCATTCTATGAGGGCCTTAACTCTCGCGCGGCTTTCGGGATGCGCCAGAAGAAACCAGTCGCGGTTCAGGTCGAAAAGATAGTGATTGCCACGTGTCGGTGGCCAGTCTCCGGCAAGCTGCATACTCTGATAATCGTTGTTCGCGACCGGACCGTTCCACTGAAACACCTGATTGAGGTAACGTTCGCGACCGTCAGGATTCTGCATGGGATAGAGACAGACCACAAGTTCATCACGGATTTTGCGCGTCGTTTCGTCATTGCCGGCCACAAGCTGCCATGCACATTGAAGCGAGGACTCAGTACCGGAAACCTCATTGCCGTGAATGGTGTAGAGTATCCAGGTAATCGCAGGCGTTTCTAGGGCAAGGCTCTCGGCCTCAGATGCGGACTCGACCAGCCTGGGATCGGCAAGCTTTTGAATATCGGATTTTATAGTATTTAGACGGCTCATATTTTTTTCGGAGCTGATAATAGCGTAAAACATTGGACGCCCCTCGTGAGACTCACCGTCCTCAACAAGTATCATCCGTGATGACTCCGCAGCAAGAGCTGTAAAATACGCCTTGACCTCTTCGTATTTCGAGGCACGTTCAGCAAGCGGGTGCCCGAGGAATTCCGCAGGTGAGATGATACCGGTATCATGGCTTCCACCGGGATAGAAATATGACGCGTCATCGGCAAGAGCAAATGGCGACAAAAGCAGTATTACGCTAAAAATGGTCAAGAGCATTTTAGAGCTGCTACACATAGTTAAGCTCCTTGTAATTATAGGGTATAATTTCATTCATCTATATATATAGCGGCTAAAAGGTGTAAAAGAAAGGGAAATAGGTGTATTTTGCATACAGCTATCACCAGAGATGTGACAGAAAATACTAAACATCATACATATATCCTGTTTTATCAATAACTCAGCATCAAGCATGGCCTCCTCCTCTATCCTCAGGAGTGAGCGGGCGGGGAGTGAGTGGTGAAGAAAAGTAACACTCATCACTGTCACAGCTGTCCACGACAAATTATTCACTGCTTGACATAAACACTTGAAACTACTAATTTTCATTCAATGAACTACCCCTCAGCAAGATACTGAGATTTAGACGCGATAAAGCAACATCACATAATTCATTTTACCAACGGACATATGACATGAAAAGCATGTATCACCATCTGATTCTTTGTATCACTGCAGCAGTACTGTTATCGCTATCAACATCATTCGCCCAAGCACAACATTCACAAAGTGTTGTCGAGCCGGGAGCAGAGCTCGTTAAACTTGCCGATGGATTCTCATTTGCAGAGGGCCCTGTTTCAGACAGTGCAGGTAACCTCTGGTTCAGCGATTACGGCAATGACAAAATCCACTACTTTTCAGCCCACGGTACTTTACAGACCGTCATTGAGAATGTCGGCGGCCCCATCGGGCTGTATTTCGATAAAAGCGGTACTCTGTATATCTGTTCGGCGAAAGATCACCGAATAAAAAAACTGCCCCGTATTGCAAATAATCCAGCAACGATTCCTGACGCTGAGCTGACTCTCAATTCATACTCCGACCGTTTTGAGGGGAATCTTTTCAACAGTCCGAATGATATCTGGGTGGACAGCAAAGGCGGTGTTTATTTTACCGATCCTCGTTTTGCACCACTGCCGGAAGAGGTCGAGCAGGACGGCTTTCATATCTACTACATATTACCTGGAAGCAAGAAAATTATCAGGGCGGCGGAGGATCTGAACAAGCCGAATGGCATCGTCGGATCACCGGATGGGAAGATTGTCTATGTGACTGATACACCTGAAGATAAGACTTTTGTCTATACAGTGCAAGAGGATGGCGGGCTAACAGATAAACGGCTTTTTGCCAATGAGGGTTATGACGGCATGACTGTCGATTCTTTGGGGAATGTTTATAGCGCCATGCAGAATTCAATCGAGGTGTATGATCCCGACGGCAAAAAACTCGACTCAATTCCTGTCCCCGACAAACCGAACAATGTCTGTTTTGGCGGTGTAGACGGAAAAACGCTTTTCATTACCGCGCGGGTGTCGGTGTATTCATTAAGAATGCGTATACCGGGGCTAAAAACAGGGCTTTAAGAAGTCAGGAAACAATTGGCCACAGAACGCAAAGAGAATAAAAACTACAAATCAGCAAATCTTCGTTTCCCCTCTCTTTCTTTTGTTACATGTATCCATTGGCACAGAGAGGGGATCAAGAGGTGAGTTAAGCCAGTTTGCAACCAACCCTCCAGGCTTATTTCTTCTTTTTCTTTCCTTTTTTCTTCGAAATCGGCGCAACAATCATAAAGTCGATCTGTGCCTTATCTTTGTCGGCGGCGGTAACAATAACTTTGAGACGGTCGCCGAGCATAAAGCGGTTTCCTGAGGCACGGCCAACAAGAGCAACACCATTATCATCAATTACATAGTAGTCATTCATGAGATTTGACACATGAATAAAGCCCTCGACGTAATAGCGGTCGAGCCCGACCCAGAATCCCGCCGGAATCAGACCGGTGATCATTCCCTCGAACTCCTCACCAAGATGCTCCTTCATGAACTCGGCGGCTTTCATCTTGATTGAGTCCCGCTCGGCGGCATTCGTTTTGATCTCCTGCTGAGTGATCGAGTCACTGAGTGCCTCGTAATAGTCGCGCTCATGGGTGTCGGAATTGCTTTTGGACAAGAGGTAGTTTTCAAGCTGACGGTGCACAATCAAATCCGGATAACGCCTGATTGGCGAGGTAAAGTGGGCATAATGCTTGAGCGCAAGACCATAGTGGCCACTGTTTTTTACAGCATAGCGGGCACGTTTCATTGACCGAAGCAGCAGCATATTGAGTGTACGCACATGATTCGACTCAAGTATCGACCGCAAAAAATCACGGATATATGTCCTGTCCTCAGCTTTCGACGCCTTGAATGAATAACCGAGGGCTTTAGCTGTACCTGCAAAGGCCGTCAGTTTTTCCACGCTGGGGGTATCGTGAATACGATAGAGAAAAGGTGCATCAGTCCCGCCAAGAGCGCGGGCAGTCAGTACATTGGCAAGAATCATCGCCTCCTCTATCATCTTATGGGCCTTCAGTTCTTCATACATGATAATATCAATGGGCTTGCCCTGCTCATTAAGAATAACCTTCGCCTCAGGATTAACAAAATCGATGGTTCCACGGCCCTCACGACGAACTATGAGAATATCAGAAAGCTCATTTAAGAGCTTCAAACCTTCGCCTATGTCTTCGCTGACTTTATCCGCATCAAAATCTTTCCCGCCGTCAAGCCAGGTCTGCGCCTGCTTGTAGGTTAAACGCATATCGGAATGGATAACTGTATTGGCAATTTCACTTGTGAGCACCTCACCATCAGGGGACACCGTAGCGAAGACACTTTTAGTGAGACGGTCAACTTCCGGTTTGAGACTGCACAGGTCGTTTGAGAGACGTTCGGGAAGCATTGGCAGCACACGGTCAACAAGATAACAACTCATTCCACGGCTTATTGCCTCACGGTCAAGCAGGGAATTATCGCTCACATAATGTGAGACATCGGCGATATGCACACCAAGCAGGTAGTTTCCGTCAGCATCCTTTGAAATCGAAATAGCATCATCAAAATCTTTCGCATTGTCTGGATCGATTGTAAAGGTGACAGTGCTGCGTATATCGGTCCGGTTTGCAATAGTGTCATCATCCAGATCACTGGGCAGCCTGTCCGCCTCGGCGAGAACATCCTCGGAAAATTCGACTGCCAGACGGTATTTTTTTGCGATAGCAATAACATCAACACCAGGGGAGTCAGGATCACCAAGCACTTCCGTAATCTCACACATGGGTTTCGACAATCCAGGCACAGGCATATCGATATGCGCTACAACGAGATCACCGTCCTTAACTGTGAAATCATCAACATTCCGGACGATCATGCTTTTCAGTTTCTCGTCTTTGGGCATGATGTAGGATGTTGTACCGCTCTGTCTGAATATGCCGATAACCGGTGTACTGGACCGCTCGACAATTTCAATTACTTGTGCCGAGGGAGAAGCGCCCGGACGGTTCTTTCTACTTACATCAGCGCGAACTGTGTCGCCGGAAAGCGCACCCCGCGTGTTGCTCGGCATAACATAATATGAAAGACCTGTATCAGAACGAATATAGCCGCCACCGTTTCTTGCAAGCGTAAAAGCTCCGGTGAAAACGGTACTCGCCTCAGGGAGGGCGAAACGCCGGCCTTTCATACGAACAACAGCGCCCTCATCCTCCATAACGTCCAGAACTTGCTTGAATGCTTCATAGCCAAGCCCCTTGACATCCGAAAGTTTATAAAGCTGACGTCGCCGGATACGTTTTTTGCCGGACCTTTTAAGTACTTTGAGGATGAGATCCTTAACCGTGCTGTCCCGCATGTCTAAAACCTTTCGGCACAAGGCTATCAGGAATCGAGCATTGCGCGAATTTTTATGAGAAGAGAATCCCGGGTGAAAGGCTTCTGGATGATTTCTGACTGAGAACTATCCAAGCCGCGAAGCGTAAGAACATTTCCGGTATAACCCGAAATGAAGAGTGTTTTGATCGTGGGATAAATTTCAAGCATCTTTTCATGAAGCTCAATACCACCCATTTTGGGCATGACTACATCTGAGACCAGAAGATCAGGTGCAAGCTGCTCTTTCTCTATTAAACTCAGAGCATTCTCTCCGTTGGACGCATGATGGACTGAATAACCAAATTCCATCAAGGTGCGTATCATCATATTTCGCACCGCTTTTTCGTCCTCAACTATCAGAATGCTTTCACTACCCCCGTTTACTACAGCAGGTATAGATTTTTTATCCTCCTCCAGTCGCGATTCAGTATCACGGGGAAGATATATCTTGAAGGTCGTGCCGTTCTCCGGTTCGCTGTAAACCCAGATATGCCCATTGTTCTGTTTTACTATACCATAACAGGTTGCAAGTCCGAGACCTGTGCCGGACCCAACTTCTTTCGTCGTAAAGAACGGCTCGAAAATCTTTGTCCGCGTTTCATTATCCATACCAACACCGTTGTCGCTGACCGCAAGCATAACATATTCACCGGGGATCACTTCAAAATGATCATGCCGCTGTATTTCGTCAAATGCAACATTCGAGGTTTCAACAGTAATAGCGCCGTTTTTCCCGACAGCGTCACGGGCATTAATAGCAAGATTGACCAACACCTGTTCGATCTGCCCCGGATCCATATATACATCCCAGAGTTTGTCGTCAAAAATGGTGTCATACTGGATATTCTCACCTATCAAACGTTTGAGCATCCTATCCATATTTTCAAGCGCATTGTTCAGATTCAATTTGCGCGGCTCCGTCATCTGGCGACGTGAGAAAGCAAGGAGTTGCCGGGTCAGGTCTGCAGCTCGTTCTCCGCTCTTCTTAATCTCAAGCAGATCCTTGTGAACTGGATCATTCTCTTTCGATGATGCGATTGCAAATTCAGAATACCCAA
>Ga0307988_1001304_pt1 | contig 14313 bp, 6 predicted proteins | sample EllFjometagen183_FD_203166 | JGI IMG/M metagenome (GOLD analysis project Ga0307988, IMG submission 203166) | Marine microbial communities from Ellis Fjord, Antarctic Ocean - #183 | ecosystem: Environmental > Aquatic > Marine > Unclassified | place: Southern Ocean | collected 2014-10-08 | reverse complement strand
TTCATTTAATTTATTCTTGAGGGAAGAAATAGGATTTAGATGCTTTATTAGATTATTAATACTCAATAAGTTCAATTTTTCCATTCCCAAAAAATAAAGGAGTTTGCTCAAATGATGATCTTAATGATACCTCATGAACATTTTTAATTATATAGTTACTAAGTTCCAATGAAGTGATTTTATTATCATTATTGCTATCGGCTTTACCCTGCATCCCTGCACAAAGGAAATAAGTAAAGAGTCCAGTCTCCGAAGAATCTCTGCCCAAAGTTGACTCTTCGAGTGATGAAGATAAAAATATAGCAAATGTACTATCAGATTTCCAAGGCTCATCAAATCTTGGTGTAACAGAAACCTCATTTATATCGACTATGCTATGTTTTTCATGCAAAGCACTTGACCGTGTGCTTCCATTAAAACAAGCATCAATGAATACAGTTGTAGTATGCGCTCCCAATGAATAAATATCTTTGTAAAATTTATACAGACTATAACCCTGAGTTTCAATATCACTAATACGACCATCAGAAGGAAAAAGATAAACATCATTACCTTCTGGTGAGGGAATTCCATGTCCTGAATAAAATATGAATAAATCTGTAGTATCTTTGATGATGTGATCTTTCAGATCACCATATTCATTATTAAACATATTATCAAAGAAATAACCCACAACATCATCATTCAAGTACACATAAACAGAATCAATTCCAAGCACATATTTAAAATATTTTTCCATTATGTAGGCATCGTTTTTTGCATAAGGAACAGGTACTAGACTATCGTAATTTTCGATCCCTATAATAATACCAATTGAATTATTCCTCGCAGTTTTTGAGTTTGGGACTTTATTGATATCAATTAAATTGTTTCTAATTGTTGGAAGAGAAAGTTCGCTAATATGAATTAATGTGTCCTTAGTTTCAACTTCAATGTTATCGGTCATTACAATGGCGGGTTTAATATGTATGTTTGCTAATTCAGAGTCATTGTTATTAGTATTTAATATTAAATAAACAGGATCAGAGTCATATCCAAAATACTCATCGATAAAAAACTCTAATTTATGCACTGCTGTTATTGTATAAGGACCAGCAATTAATTTAATTTGAATATTAGCCTCTTGATTAGGCCGTATGTCAGCTAGCTCCTTTTCATAGAGTAATACAAGAGAAGTGTCTTTAAAATCATCATTAACTACAACATTTAAACCCTGAGCTGGTCCTTTTCCAATATTTGCAACCTTAATTGTAAGAAGTGCACTTTCATTGGCTTCGAGAATTCCATTATTGTTTTCATCTTCGAAAATAACTTCATCCAATACAATGTTTGGAGGAAGAGATCGCTCATAGGTTGAATCTGTTTTAATTAGTATTTGCTCATTTGAAATGGTGTCAAATGTTTGAGCAAATGTTACGCAATTTAAGAGTAGTAGACTAAGGCTTATTATAAAATATTTTTTCATCTGATATTATTTATTATGTTTCTTATTATTATATTTCTTAAGATGGTCTTCATAAAGAATATGACCTTTATCACAGATAACTTTTAATTCAGCTAATTTATTTATGATCATTGAATCTGATAAATAATCTGGTGATAGTTTTACAAGAATCATCTCTACCTTACCATACAACTTTTTATTAATGTTCCTAAGAAATTCTTCTTTTTTGTAAACTTCTTGATCAATCTCTTCAAGTATTATGGAAATGAATTTTACTATTAACTTATTATCAGGATTGTCAATAATCTCAAGTATATAACTATTAGATTGAATAAAGCTATTGATATCTACGGCTGGCTTTAAGAGGCGATGCAATAGATCAATTGAATAACCGTCTACAAGTTTATCTTTAAGTTCTTGATAAAGGGAAGTGTAATCTTTTTCAATTTTGGCTAATTGTTTATTTAATTCGATTCCATCTTCGCTTCCAAATTTATCAATGTAAATCTTTATTCTACCCAAAATATTATTGTCGATTAAGCTACCAGGTTCTAGTAGCTGAATTTTTACATTTTTAACAGGTCTCTCAAATATTTTTTTTGACTCAGGATACTTTAATATCTTAATTATAGCATAAATTGGCTTAAATTTCTTTTTTACCTCATTTAAAATGCTATACCTTTCCCTGAGTTGTTCAATTTTCTTAAATGAATCATTAGTGTTTACTTCACCTTCAATGCCTTTCGTGTAATATGCTTTATTAATTTTTTCATAGAAGTTAGCATGCCCCCTATATGAAAGCTTTTGACCCTTGGATTCTGCCTTATATACATCCAAAACTCTGCTCAATATTAATTTTTTATAATCTGATGAAAAATCCAGATTGTCAAACTTTGAAAAAACTTCGAGAACAAGGGCAATATTATCGATACTATCTTCTGATTTATTTTCCTCAAAAATTTTATTAAAATATTCAAAAATTATTTTTAAATCACGAACAACCTTTTCCTCATCAATCACTTTTTTACTGATTAAATCTTTAGAAAATTGCTTGTAACACCTCAGTAATGAACTATAATCGGATAAGTATTCAAAGATCTTTATTCCCAAGAGCACCTTTTTCAAGTAATCTTCTTGCTTTGTATTATATCTTGCAACATAATCCAGCAAAAGTCCTATACTTTGTAAATTTTCTTCCCTGTAGTTTTGGATTATCCTACTATAATCTTCATCAACATCATTGGTAAGATTAAGTTTACTAAGTTCTTTAACCCATATGACATTGGCCTCAGGTTTATTTTCTTTAAGAAAATAACCTTTTCTATATGAAATTTCAGTACTCAATTCATCACGAACCTCCTCTGGTAATTTTTGAATTTCCTCATCAAACTCACTACCCATATCAGATTTTAACAAACTGTGACAACGATATTTTAGCAAAATAAACTTTGCCTTTAAATAACTTTCTATTTCATTGTTTATTTTTTCAATATCCTTTACTATAATTTCATAATCGGAACCTTCTCTAAATCTATATAATAAATGATAATAGTCTAACTGAACCTCTAATTCCTTATGATCCGTTAAAAAAGGACTAATTGTATTATCGACTTTGTCGAGTAATTTATCCAATTCATTTTTTGGACGCTTAAGCCGAATCATATACTCAGCAAGCTCATAACTAAGCAATTCATAAACTTTAAAGAAGGGAAGATTATTTTCATAACCAACAATATTAATTCGTTTATATGCCAAAAGATTACCTTTTATATCGATATCGTCTTCAGAAACCTCTATATTTAGCTCAATTATTTTTAGCAAATTCTTATAGAAACTAAGGGCAACCTCAGCACGCTTAATTACCAGTGCTTTCTTTGCTACTGCACGAACTATATCAATTACCCTTGTAGGCATACTATCGACAACAACAAGTGAATAGTTTACCAACGCCATTAATGTACTAATATCATCAGATTTAAAAATCTCATCTTTAATAATTTCTGATGAAGTATCATTAATGTTTAGATATGTGGATTTTCCATCATTATTCTCACTACTTATTTTGTGTAGGATTGAGTTAATAATACGAATATGATATTCCTTTACTAATTGTGGAACTTTAGTTTTTGATTTAAAATTAGTTTCATGTGCGCCTATTTTCCTCTTAAGTTCCTGCACTAATATCTTTTCACTAAACTCAAAATAATCATCAATGGGCCTCAAATCTTTAATTATGCCAACTTTTTCAGCAAATGCCAAGTTCCGAAGTAATTCAACTCTATCGAGTTTTAGAACATCAGCAAGGATATTAGCTCTAAATGTCATGCCGATGAATGCAGCACACTCAAGTGCATAGTTTGTTTCCTTAGGCAATTTGTTCAACATTTCATCATAAAAATCACCAAGTTCATTGGGAGCTGATAATTCTGATAGTTTGGTATCTTCAGACAAACTAATGATAGAATTCTCAAAAACAAACCAGTTATTTACATTTATACTTTTCAGCATTTGTATGTAATAGGATGGATTCTTGTGTTCCTCTAAATCTAGTTTATTAAAATACTCGATTAGCTTATGTTTGGTTTTCTCATCAAAAACAACATTTTCTTTTTCACGATCATCGTTTAATAAGTTTGTAATAAAATCTTCTGGATATAAACTAAATGAATCTTTTAATAAAATGTTTGCGTTATCAAACTCTTTGGGTAGTTCACTATCACTTATCCTTTCAAAATATGTATTTAAATTATCATTTCTTATTATTTTATCAGTTCTGAATACCAATAAAAAATTTAGATTGTTGATATTTTCCTTTTTAATTATTTTCAATATTTTGGATAAAAGATCAAAAGTTAAATCATCCATCCATTGGGAATCATCTAAGATAAATAACGATTCTCCATCGACGTTGTTCATCTGGAGGTATCTAACTATTTCAGAAGCTAATTCCTCAGAATTGGCAACACCACCAGCTCCGCTGTTATCCATTACGGCACCAATAACTTTACTTGGTCCTATATCAATTGATTTAAGCAACTTACCAAACTTATTTGCAAAATTTGCATCTTTTGAAATAAAATCAATTTCAAAATATTCACTAAGCCCTTCAGCAAAAGGTTCATATGGTACATTATTAGTATCAGGATATTGGTCACAATCTCCAAAAAAGAATTTAATTTTAGGGTTAGAGTTTTTAGATTTTTTAATCATCTCCTTAACAAATCTAGTTTTACCAATTCCAGATGGTCCAAACATAATGTGTAATTGATCCTCACTTGTCTCAATATGATCCCTAATAAAACTATTGATTTTAAAATCATTACTTTCTACATATGCTACAGTATTGGAAATCCAATCATTAAATGTGTTTTTATCAACATTTCCTATTTTATTGTCTTTTAATATTTCTTTGTTTTTTTCTTTTCTCTTACTCTTAATTCTGTAATAAAGGAAAATTGTAAGACCTAATCCCGAAACAAATAACACAAATATCACCACCTGTAATATAAATGAATCAAATATTAGTACAGGCTTCTGAATTCCCATATAAGGCAACAAATAAATTGGAATAGCCAATAATACAATAGCCAATAGGTGTATGTGTTTGGCAAATGGCCATCTTTCATTTCCAAAGCGATAAACATTCCAAGCTATTAGTAAACATATGATGTATAAAGAGGTTATTGCAAAAAGCAGTAACTGTGAATATTCAGATGGTAAATATATGTACTTGAGAACAATATTGTTTGTATATATTAAAGGCCATGCTAATTCTGATCCAATTAATATGGCAAACAGATTTTGCCATTTCTTTAGTTTTAAATTGAAGAATCTGGCGGAAATAAAATAAGAAATAGTGATTGGAACAATGCTAAACGACACAGGCATTAGTAGTAGATGCCATAAATACTTACTCATAGGCACTTTATAGAATGCTGAGCTGATGGGTGCAATTGTACTAATTGGGATCATCAATAACATTATAGTAATATAAGCAATCCCAAATGATCCAAAAAAATATGCCATTGAGTAACCAAACTCAATTTTATATTTATTTTTTTTCTCCCTATACCATATTATAAAAAAGAAGATAGCAATTACAACTAATGAATTTAATAAAATATAAAGAACTGTACGATTAATTAATTTACCCCACACGCCTATTTTATCATTTCTAAATCCTTCAGCACTAACTCCACCAGTATAAGCTTTTGTTTGAGGGTTATATAATGCAAAACTTGCTAGCCAATAATATACACCATTAACTGCATCATTCCTATGCAGTGTAATCACTCCTACTTCTTTAACATTATATGTGGCACTCAGTGCAGGTAAAATACTGTCGGTAAGTAGGTTATTATGAATACTATGAACCTTAGCTAAAGCTGGTATCTCATGAGCTCCAAAAATATAATGACTTGTTTTAATTGCAGCAAATTGCTGAGCCACTTCAAATAGATTCAAGTCTTCATCGGTAAAGATGATGACTGTCCTGAACATTCTCTCAGCTAGCGATTTACTAATGTAAGGAATTTGAAATAGTTTCAACATTGCATTCTCCATGGCGAGTTCATTGGGATCGTCACGATATTCATATTCTTTACATCGCCCCATTAGCTCCATATATGCCGGATATCTTCCATTCATATTATCAATACATATGGTGTCCATATATGCTAAGGTTTCCATTAGCTTTATTAATTCACCTTGAATTGATACATTTTGGGAAAGAACTGCAGAATCATTGCCATCATATATATTAATGGCATTAAGTGCTGAATCACAGTAAAGTTTAGCCTGCTCAAATTCAAACAAACTATTATCTCTGGATCTTCCATACCAATAATAAGTATTCGCATTGGTTAAATAAGTTTTTGCTTTGGTAAACTCATTAACTGATGATGCTTCATTGGCACAAACAAACAAAAGTATTGAAAACAGTGTATAATATTTAATCATTTTTCTCATATTACCTTAATATATAAGTAGTTACACAAAATTAGATATTAGCCCACTATTTCATTTTCCAATTCTGGGGCAGAATATTCATGGCTAGAATTATTTAAGTTTAAATTATCAGTAAACGCACCAGCTACATTTGGTTCACTTTTAATCTGAGAAGGCTTACTAGATTCAACTTCATTTATGAATTTAAAAAGGTTTACCTCTTCTCTTTCGGGGTTCCTCCACCAATTAGTACTCCATACGCGATGAAAAACAAATCCATTTGCCTCTAATATTTTTTGCTTATGATGATCAAACAGGTATGCCTCTTTACTCAAATGATATGGAGAACTATCACATTCAATTGCAACCTTAGGTAAACCTGCTTTTTTTGGGTCATAAACTATGCCTAATGTGAATCCTGCAAATCTAAAATTACTCGTTAACTTTTCGACACCAAATTTATCTACAAGCCTACTATAAACCACGTCTTCAAAAGGAGATTCAATTTCTTCATTTAGAAAATCGTTTGACGATGATTTATCGGCATTTTTCATAAGAGAATCTAAGACTGCTGATTTTAACTTATCATCATGATCACTAACAGCTTTGGCATATGCTAAATAAGCAAAGAAAACTCCTCTTCTGTTATTGGACTGTTCAGCTATCAAATGCTCATTGTAATTAAGAAACACCTGTTCAGGTACAGATGTGCAGACATATATCTTATACTTTGCCCTAGTTATAATAACATTTAGAAGCTTGTATCCCTTTTTATAATTAATTGGGCCAAATCTATTTTCAAACTTACCCTCTGAGTTCAGTCCATATGTAGTTGATAAAATAATTACATCTCGTTCATCTCCTTGAATGTTTTCTAGGTTTTTTACAAACATTCCACAGTTTTCCAATTCCAAGACCTTCTCATTAAATTCTGAGTATTCTTCCTTTCTGCGCATTTCAATAATTTTTCTTTTGATCAGATCACGCTGGGAAATATTGAAAGTGGCTATACCGATGGAAGGATAACTACCATTTGGTAATCGATTAATATTGTTTTCAAGGATTGAAATAATGGCATTTGCTTCAGCTTCATTATTTTGACTTTCATAAACACCGCCTACCTGCACATAATTAATGGGGGTATAATTGAATTTATTAGGGAGTGGCTTAAGCCTATTATTATAAAAGGCACTATTAGAAAAATCAATTAGATACGGATGTTTGGAACGATAATGGAAATCCAGGTGTTTCTTACTGAAGCTTAGGTCATTACCGAAATCAAGTAGTGATTCGCATGACAAGAGAATGTTATCTCGATCAATGTTAATTTCGCCATCATCTTCAATATCATCCTCATTATCAACATCTCCATCAAATATCTTACTAAAATAGTTTGATGGTGGCATTTGATGTTCATCACCAGCAACAATTATTTGTTTTCCCTTTGTTAAAGCAGGCAGATTATCTTCTAACCTTAACTGGCTCGCTTCATCAAACATAACTATGTCAAAATACTCATTACATTCGCTAAACAAATTACTACAAACATCAGGGGTAGTTAATATTATTGGAAAGAAAGTAGTAAATAGTTCAATATCAAATTTAACTATTTGACGAAGGGTCAACCTACTGTGTTTTCTGCTACTTCGCTTATTATAAAGATTTTCGACTGATAAATTTTTATTGAGAACTTCAAATTCTCTTACAACATCAATTTGTTTTGCTAACCAATACTCCTTGATATAATTGATTTGTTCATCTTCAATACCCTTAAACGAACCTAATAGTTGTTGATGATCGTTATCGTTTACAGGTAGTTCAGCATTAGCAGCTTTAAATAGAGCAGAGTTCAAATAATTTATTAAAAATACCTTAGTCCAATTTTTCTTTTGATTAATACTATCAATTAAAAGCTGATTTTCTTCAGAAAGGTTGTTATAGTACTGAAACCAGCTAAACTCTATGGGGAAAATATCTTTTTCATTGGAATAATATACCTTTTTAGAATCCAACAGCAATCTAGTACTTTCGATAATATCATTATTATTATCCTTCTTAAAGGGTAATTTACTCCAACCGTCGGCAATAATTTTATCAGCAAGCTTTGAACATAAAAACGAAAGCAATTTATAATCTTTTAAAGTTTGTTTTTTTTCACTAGAAAATAATGCTAACACTTTATAGAAGAAACTACTGGTTCGTATTGGGTCAAATAAATCAGGGTTATTTATATTTTTTTGAAGAATTTGTTTAATCTGAGACTCTTTTCCATTAAAACTTTCTTCGTATTCTACAAAATCTTTTTCAATTTGCTGTTCTACAGTATAAGGATTGTCACCAATTAATTTTTTGTGATTAATAAATGCCTTTTCCCTAAAGGGACTATAGTCATTATATAATAATTGCCCTTTTTGAAGAATATCAAGAAGCTCATTTAATTCATCTGAATTAAATGCAAATTGCCGTGAGCCAAAATCTAGACCGTAATCCTCATCCACATTCTTTTTAACAGACAATAATTTACCCACGGTATCAGGCCAGGTGCTCTTATCAAATAACTCTTCACCAAGTTTCTTATGTCTAGTATTTATGGAATCAATTAATGTTTTTAATTTATTAATTATTACTTCTAATGGTTGTTTGGAGTATGTGAAGTCTTGATTTTGGTATTCAGGATTTTCAAGGCGGTCACGAACTGATTTAACAGCAACTTTTCTGTCTTTTACAGTATCCTTTAAAAGCACGCACTGATACCCCAACCCCTTATTGTTTAATACATTATGTAGCACTTCTAAAGCGGTTTGCTTTTCACAAACCACAATTGTTTTACGATGATTTTCCAAAGCATTGATCAAAACAGCCGTCAATGATTGACTTTTTCCAGTTCCCGGAGGTCCTTGAATTAAAATATTACGTGTTTTATCGAGTGAATTAAGAATACTTTGCTGTGAAGGGTCAGTTTCAACAGATGAAATTGACTGGAATGTCTGTCTCTCCATTTCTTCAAGCTCCAAAAACACTTTCTTTTTGTTTAACAGGTTTTCATAATCTTTTATTATACTTTGCTTTTGGACTTTAAAAATCGAAAATAAGCCTCCAAAATCGATGAATGCATCAGTAGTTTTTTTGGTTACATTCTCATAATGCTTTTTATCCAAAATAGATACAATATTTTCAATGTTATCGGTATAGGTATGTGCAATATCTTTTTGTTTATTGTTATTAATTGATTCAATTATATAAACTAATATATCTATCAGTTCTTTTTTATCAATCAATCCATCGTCCAACATTTCTGAAGATATTTGTTCCAAATCTATTTTAGAATCATTTTGAAGATGATTTATTAACACCTCGTTTATGTATATTGGATCATCTTCATCACGCTGTATTTCCCATCTATTATTACCATTTAATCTAACTATGCGCATGGACCAAATTAATATGGGGGCAACCGTTAATTTATCATCTAATTTATCTCTTCTTATTAATACGGGAAATCCAAATCCAAATGTATTTATTCCTTTTTCTGACTCAATGGCCTCGGTTTGATTAAATAAATTCTCAAATGACCTTTGGATAACTGCCATCCGCTCCTGTACTTTTTTTTGTTCTTTATCAAGATCAGGCGTTTTATTATTCACACTTATTTTAAAATTAAGCGGCTGTTTTGTTAATAGGTCATTTATAAAAATATTTGGTAAATCATTATCAATATGAGAAAGCCTTTTTAAATCAAGTTTGTATCTAGATCCAGCAGGTATTGCATTAAGATGAACACCTCTCCTATTACCAACTTTTAGTCGGTTCTGCAATTCGGTTAATAAATTTTTAGTTAGTTCCATTCTTAATTAATCATTTGGTTTATTTAAATTTAAAGTTTGAGTCAAAACTCATAAAATGAAATAATACTATACTTAAATATATCTGGATACAGATTTTAATCCTTTCTTATACAAATCAGTTGATAATTCAGATATCTGTATAATTATAGAAAGGTAATTAGCACAGCAATTGCTGCCAAGAAAATATTTTCAAAAACAAAACTCTATTACTCTTTTTTGATATTTTAGTGCCATTATTGACACCATGTTGAACAGTCCTATTATTTACATTAGCAACAAATTTTCCCTTTAATAACAGACCATCTAATATTGCCCAAGTCTCTCTGGGTTTTATATGGCTGATCATAACTTTATTATAACCCATATCCATGAGTCGCATCTTCATCTTAGAAGTTATGAAAATAGGAATTCTAATATTATTATTCACACTTAAATATTTTAAAAATTACTAACTAATAAAAATGAATTACCCATAGCTATTTTTAGATACTAATTAGAGTTCGTCTATAAAGTCCGACTTCTGCGTTGTTGCTCAAAATCCAAATCCTCAAGTACACTAGTATTCTGCGGTTTGGATTTATCACATGCCTTGAATTCGAACTTTCTAGTTCAAACTCTCGACTTTATGGACAGACACTAACTTATACAGTTTTCAAATTTAGAAAAAAATTCAACAACTTGTTCCCGAATATATAAACGGGGTATTTTGTAAATAAACGTTGGTTATTGACTATTAGTCGTTGAATATTTAAAATATTAAGATAGGGTTATACTCAGCAATCATAGGGTCTTGTAATATTATATGCCTCTTTTGCACCTACTAAATACAAAATTCTATCACAGGTTAGTGTAATAAATTGATGAGATGCAAGATATTTTTAGTATTTTTGACATTAATAAGTAATGGAAAATTAAATATATCGTAAAATGAAAAAAATATTTGTAGTAATAGCTATTTTGGGAATCGGTATTGTTTTTATGTTTTTAATCTTTAAAGTTCTTGATATTTTTGGCTTCTGGACATTGATATGGACAGGTATCGTATCTCTAGGTTTTTCTGTTATTATTACATTTATTGATGGATCAAGAAAAGAAGTAGGTGATACTGTGACATTTAACCCAAAAGAGTGGCCAAAATTCATTAGCATTATTGTTTCCCTTGTAATTGGATATTATTTATTGACAATTATAAATAATGTAGACATAACAAATAGTGAATACGTTTTTGGTTTAACATATTTGATTTTATTAACATTAATTCCTTCAGTTGTTGCAATTTATAAACTAATACGAGACCGTAACGACTATATTATTATAACAAAGGAGATGATTAAGTATAAAGATAATAACGATCTTGGAGAGTTTTTGATAAGTGATATAAAGTCAGTGGAGATAAAGAGTGGAATAAAAATGACATTTTCTGATGATACAACATTTACAATAAAAACTAATCAAATGAATTTTAACAGCAAAGATTTATCATTGGCGTATAAGGAAATTAAGACTAGACTTTCAGCCAATAATAAACCTGATGGATCTTTAAAAACTATCTGAGCTTCAAATTTTGACCGTCATTTTTAAAGTGGTCTAATATTGTTGATCCTTATGAGATTCTTCATATTTTCAGACTCTATTATTAAAGGATTTGTTATATATCTTAAGGTGGGTTTTTGGTAAAAATATATTTGCCCCCACTTTACAACCTAACTATCGCTAACCGCACCATATTTAATAATTCCTTTTTTCACAACCTCGGATATGCATACATTGTGTTTATCTTTAAGCATCGCAATAGCATCATCTAGGGCTAATTCATCCAATGGTAAAAGAGGCTGAACGCAATCAATTTTTTCTACATAATTAATTCCAGGATGGTAATCTCTATTATTTATTGATTGCTTTCTGTATGTTACAATAATTTTTACATATTCAGGAACCAACCAGACCTCATCATATTCTTCACCTTCTTGTTTTTTGTAAAACATATCTGTTAATGATGGATTTGAATGGGCCACAGCAGATTCATCAATCCCATCAATAATAATTGTTAAAAATTGTGGTGAAACATCCGTGAATTTTCCAGCTCTTATACTTTGAATTGTATCAACTACTTCGTCTACAATTGTCCCCTTTTTACTACTTGGAGTTTTTGCTCCTAGAAATTTACCAAGAGTACTCAATTCCCTTTCTTTATTTTTTGATGCAATTATCACATCAAACTCGTTCCACCCTTCTTTTATCATTTTTATATAATCGTTGCACCCTGACATTTCTGCACCTGCTTCGATTGCTTTTTCTTGTTCACTTTCATCACATATAGCCAGTATTACTGCTTCTTTGTATTTTGGTTGCTGCTTTTCCTTCATTTGATCGCTCCAGGCTTGTAGGGTATCGTGGAATATATCTTTCAGCATGTCCCATTTAGGAGGCAGACTATTTATCTTCTTTTGTAGTTCAGGTGAAACATCCTTCCATATGCCTTGTTTCTTTTTTTGGTGCAATATGGCTCCGATTATATTCAAAGGATAATTTCTTTCGCCTGTTCCACAAAAATGATATAATATACTGTGCTTATCCTTGTTAAGCCTATCAATCAAATCTCCTGTGAGGGCACTCTTTCCCATTCCTGCAGGAGCATATACCATAGTAATGTTTTGTTTTGTTCTGTTTGTACAGAATGAATACAAGGAATCCGATTCCTTTTTTCTTCCAACAAAACAGGCTCTATATCCTTCTAGTAAATCAGAGAAATCGAAAAGCAATGATGAAACCTTTTCTGCTACAGCAGAAAAATCGACTTCTAATAGATCTTCCGAAGAGTGAATATCACCAAAAGCAGTTCCCAGATATTTTGTCTTCTTTTCCCAACTGGCTATTCCATTGAAGATGTATGGTATGTCGATTTTGATCTTTTCCTTGTAATTATCTGAAGATGTAATGAAGTGTTTTAGATATATTTTATTATTTTTGGATGAAAGCATGAAACTGTCCTCTTCTGCACTGAGATTAAAACCGGTATAAACTAAAAGTCCATCTGCTACTTTTTCCAATTCAACAATATATTTCAAAAGATAATCCAAATGGTCTTCTCCTTTATTTTTTAGAAGATTGAAAACGCTTCGTGGTATACTATGAGCATCTACTACATTATTGCGATTACTGACAAACTTTTGTGCCAGGTCTACATGTAAATTATCAGATAATGCTCCAATTAATCCTTTTTGATCCTTACACACACGAGCGCACTCTTGCCATATATCTTTCCAATCACCATCGCCTGGTAGTTTATTGCGTAACGAAGTCAACATTTTTTTATTGAGTACGTTGTCATGATTCCCTTCCAGGTAATGTTGCATATAATAATTCAACAGAATCACGGCTCCTAAACGAAGATATAGAGTACCCAATGAAAGAAGAGAATAGTAATAATTATAAAGCTTCCTTTCTCCGGAAGTTCCCTCATCAAGAAGTTTATTAAGAGTGTCTATATTTACGTGATTCCCGAAGAGTTCGTTCCGTAGCTCCTGCTGTCTTTGTATAAAACTATTAAACTGTTCAGGGAGTTGAATTATATTTTCCTTACTTACCATAATATTACAATTTTATTTGTAGGTATAATGCGTATGAATTAGTCATGCCTCTTTTCTATGAAATTATCATGTCTGAATATCTCTTTTGAGTCTTCTTTTTGATTTTTAACCATTCAGCTACCTTATCTGGATGCACACAAATTCTTGCTTTATAATCGAGATTAATATCCGTTCTTCCAAGAATCTGAAAAATACAGGAACTTTCTGAATTTATTTTAGGGTTATCAAGTAGAATGTCCCATTGAGTGGGCTCAAACTCAATACTGTCGTGAATAAGAACAGGTGATAGTAGATTAGCAGCCTCCTCAATGAGAACAGAGGTAAATTCTTCATTCCCATCAGCCATTTTTCTTAAGGTTACATAGGGGGTTTCTTTAACTTCTGCCCATAGTTTATCTACGGCTTTACTAAGATGAAGCAAGTGTTGCTTCTCAATAGTATTTTCATTGTTTAATAATCCAGAGTCATATAGGTAATCCTCAAACAG
>Ga0307988_1001303_pt1 | contig 14326 bp, 8 predicted proteins | sample EllFjometagen183_FD_203166 | JGI IMG/M metagenome (GOLD analysis project Ga0307988, IMG submission 203166) | Marine microbial communities from Ellis Fjord, Antarctic Ocean - #183 | ecosystem: Environmental > Aquatic > Marine > Unclassified | place: Southern Ocean | collected 2014-10-08 | reverse complement strand
TTATATTTACTAAGGAAATGAGCTGGAATAAATTTAAGATAGTCGTAGTATAATAATGTTTCTAAAATGAAAATTATTTTAAATAATTAAAAAAATATTTTTGCAAATATTTAAATTTGTGTAGATGAAAACAAAATATGATATTTGTCTTTAAAAAGCAGACAATATGCTTGATAAAAATGCAAAAAAAAACTCCCTTATTGAGGGAGCTTTTTAATGTTTGAATTATGATCTTATTTTATATGATTTAAATAATCTTTCTTAAAATGTTTCATTGTGGACAGGATCGGAACAGGTGCTGTTTTACCAAGGGCACATGCTGATAGTTTGGTAATAGGATCTGCCATTTCTTCTAAAGTCTTGAGATCAGTTTTCTTGCCAAGACCCTTTAGTATTTTTTCAAGAATATCGTTCATTCGGCAAACACCTTCTCTGCATGGTGTGCATTTTCCGCAGGATTCTTCAACAAAAAAATCAGTGAAATATTTGGCTATTGCAGCCATATCTGTATCTTCATCCATTATGACCATTCCACCAGAACCCAGCATTGAACCGGCCTTAGTCAGCTCGTCATAATCAATGGTTAATTCTGCATCTTTTGCTGGCAGGACACCGCCAGATGGACCACCTGTCTGGATTCCTTTAAGTTTTTTACCGTTTGCTACTCCACCGCCAATTTTGTTAATTACTTCATTTATGGGTGTTCCCATATCAACTTCGATCATTCCAGCCTGAGCAATATTACCGGTTAAAGAAAGAACTTTTGTTCCACTTGAATTTGAGGAACCGATTTTCTTATACCAGCTGCTTCCTTTAAGGATGATTAATGGGATGTTTGCCCATGTCTCAACATTGTTTATACAGGTGGGTTTGCCGAAAAGACCCTTAACTGTTGGAAATGGCGGTCTCTGCTTTGGTTCTCCGATTTTACCTTCTAAACAAGCGATTAATGATGTTTCCTCACCGCAGACAAAACGTCCGCCGCCTTCTTTTACCTTTATGGTCATGCTGAATTTGCTTCCCATTATATTTTCACCGAGAAGTCCTGATTTTTCAGCATCTGCAACCGCTTTTTTAAACCTGCTTAAGGCAATGCGGTAATTATCTCTAATGTATACATATGCAGTCTGAGCACCTATCGCGTAACCACCGATAATCAGGCCTTCAAGGACTGAATGAGGGTCAGATTCCAGGAAGCTTCTATGCATTCCGATTCCAGGTTCACCTTCACTCACGTTGCAAATTAAATATTTTGTATCATTTTTGGAATCTTTACAGCTTTTCCATTTAAGCCCGGCAGGGAAACCTCCGCCTCCACGTCCGCGAAGGGCAGATTTTGTTACTTCGTCAATGATTTGATCCGGTTTCATGGACAGCGCTTTTTCAAGTGCTTCATAACCGCCTGATGCAATATATTCATTAATATTTTCAGGATCAATATTCCCAGCATTTCTCAGTATCAGTCTATGCTGTTTACTTAAGGATTCAATCTTGTCTACTGGAGTGATATCATTGTAATCGGCAGATTCAGTTGCGTAGTTTATTTTTCCGGTGAGGACATGGTCTTCGTTGTCTAAGCGGGCAAATGCTAAATCTAAGACAGGTTTCCCTGATGCAGCTGATTCAAGTAATTTAGGTACGTCTGATTCATTTATATTAGTATAAATCACTTTTGGTTTTCCAGGTGCCTGGATTTCAACTACCGGCTCCATATGGCAGAGTCCTTTGCAGCCTACTTTTACCAGAGTTGCTTTAATGTTTTTTTCTTTAAGGCCGTATTCTATAGCGTTATAGATTAAATCAGCGCCCTTTGCAATGTTGCAGGTGGATGATCCGACGTTGATTCTTACGTTATCCGGGAATAACAGAGACTGACCATTATCTTTTGCGGTTTTTAAGTCTGCAGTTTTATTCATTTCTATATTCTTCCTTTTATTGAAAGCACATTATAATCATTATGACCTAAAGTGTGTCGATAACTGATTTTGCTTCATCACCCTTATATATTTTACCATCGATCTCAAAAGCCGGCGCGCAGTCACAGCAGCCAAGACAAAGTGTTTTTTCTACAGTTGTGTCCGAACATTTAGATTTGTTTTCAGCCATATCTGCGATTTTCTCTGTGTCGTTTAAGTGACAGGCCGTTCCATTACAGATTTTAATATGATGTTTGCCTGGTTTTTCAAGTTTGAATGCTTTGTAAAATGTTACAATACTGTGAATTGCACTGAGCTTAATTCCGCACTTGTTACTTATTGCAGAGATGGCTTCGATTGGAAGATATCCGATAGCATCTTGGGTGTCATGGAGGATGTACATCAGGTTTTCTTCGGATGTTCCGTGGCGTTCAATTATTTCATCAATAATATTTATATCAAAGTCGCCGAGTTCCTTGAATTTCATCAGGATATTGCTTTTAAAAGGATCAGGAACTATCTGATTAACAACTTCAGTCACATGGTCTTCTGTGGCAGGACCGCCTTTGCATTTTTCTATGATCACGCCCGATAGTTTCCCCCGAAATACACCTCTCATTGCTTCCGGTACTTCGCCGAGCATTATTTCAAACATTAATTCACTTTTACCAGACCATTTAATTTTAGGTGCATCTGGTTCATCAGAATTTTCTTCTTTTTCAACCTCTATTCCGAGAGCTGCCATAAGCGCGCTTTTCTGAGGTTCGGGGAGATCCTGTTTTAACATTTCAGTAACAACTTCTGCTGAAACCGGGTTATCTGCTGCCCTTGCTGCAAGCATTTCCATAAGTTTTGGTTTGATGGCTTCACGCATTGCCTCTGGAATTGCATCAGTTAGCTTTTTGAATATTTCTTCACCATCAGGCGTCCATTTTAAGTCGGCCATTTAATACTCCCTTTAAATATGTTTCCTGTTAGAGTTAGGTTAAGCAGGTCTTTTTATTAGTTATAAGCCCTTGCTGCTTTTTTCAATTAGATTATCATAGGAATTATTTACTTCTTCTTGTAATGCATCTATCTTTTTCTTTTTCCAAGAGGTAAATCTTCCCTGTCTGCTCAGGTAGTCGTTTACTGTTCTGGGATTGTTTTCCTGTGCGGATAAACGGTAATAACCATCGGCTATTTCATAAAGCGGAAAAACTCTTGCTTCAACAGCGATTCTTGCAAGTCTCACTGTGTTTTCAGAATCAAAATCCCAGGCAACAGGGCAGGGGCAAAGTATCTGAATAAAAGCAGATCCAGATGATTTATATGCACTTCTTATTTTATCAATAAGGTCAAACGGATGGCTTGGGCTTGCAGTTGCAACATATTTACAACCACCGGCAGCTGCTATCGAAGGCTGGCGCTTTATGATATTTTTATTATCAATTTTATTGTCTGAGCACTCATTGTCAAAACAGATCTCAAGTGTCTCCCCATTTTCTTTTTCAATGGTTAGAAGAGATAATTTTGATTTATCTTTATTTGAACCTACAGTTTCATTCTGCTGCCAAGGTATATCCCATTTCGCATTTTCAATATTTACTACAATATTTTCAAGTGCTTTGTAAACCTGACGCACGGCAAGTGCGATTCCGCAGCCTTTACAGGCATTATGACCTTTTGAGGCAAATTGTTCATTGAATGAAAGCATCTGTGCCGCATATAAATTAAATTTATCCATTATTTCACCTCCTGCATGCTTATTGCTCCGAACCAGCATTCTCTGTGACAGATCCCGCATCCCTTACATGTCTTGATGTCCGCATTAAAATAACCATCTTCCTGTCTGGTTATTGAAGCATCAGGGCAGTAAATATAGCAGAGTGCACATCTGGCGCATAGATCCTTATCCCATACTGGGAAGAGTTCGGGTTTTGTTCCTGTTTTGTAAGGCTGGGCTTTGTCTGTTTCCAGTAAATAGCAGCCGACATTTTCCTGTTTGAAGTTTTTGTTACTCAACTTTATTCTCCTTATTTTTATTTAGAACAGGTGACTTTCAGGTTGTTGGTGCTGGTTTGAACCAGTGTTTGGTTAAAGAGTCAAGTTAACTTTTAAGCATTAAAAAGTCAAGTATTATTTAAAAGATTACCTGCAGTAAACTCCTGTTATAAGGGAGTATTTAGTGATTTTGAGGACAAGGTGATCCCCTTGAGCTACTGGTTGTGTCAATAAGGATAGACATTTTGGGTTTTATTGGTTTTTGTAGCTATTTTTCTCCTGTCAGAACTTCAGCTACATTTAGAATGTGGTCTTTTATGTTTCGGTACGTATTGAGCATGTTCATATAGCTGACACTGAGAAGGGGATGTGGTTTCGATTTTGCAATATCTTCAAGATGTCGTGAGCGTTTTTCACGAAAAAGGTGTGCTATATAACTGCCGTTTGTATTGGCATCCGCACTTATATTGTTATTTTTTTCAATAATTGCAGTATTAATTAAATTGAAATAATCTTTTACACTGTTGTGCAGGTCAATAATATCATTGTACTCATTAGCGGTTAAAGAAATTCCGCTATTTTTTAATTTTAATTTTAGCTTAAGAATATTGGTTATCTGATCACTTATTGATTCATATTCATCTGTTATTCTTAAATGTGACTGTGCTTCAATTACCAGATCTCTGGTTATTTCAGCGGATATGGTGTCTATAAGAAATGTTGATATTTCCTTTTGAAATATATCAATATTTTCTTCCTGCTTAAAAATATTTTTTGTTCTGTTTTCATCGGTTTCATCTGAGCTGAGAACATGTTTTAAATCATCAAATATTTCATTAATTGTCTTTCCAATGTGAAGTATCTCATTTCGTGACTGTTCTATTACAATCATAGGTGTATCCAGCATACGAATGTCCAGTTTTGTCAAGTGAGGGAGTTCTTTAAAGGGTTTATCCGGAGCTATCTTTATGAGTACTTTTGTAAGAAATGTAATAAATGGAAAAACCAGTATAACATTGGCAATATTAAAAACTGTATGTGCAACAGCAATTCCTCTTAAAATGTGTGGGAATGTTTCGACACCGTCTTTTATAATAACAGTTGCAGGGTCTACTCCTGAAAGTAAAGGTAGTATTTTTAAATAAAAGGGGAATAGCGGGAGAATCCACATGACCCCGATTATTTTAATTATAGTATGACCGTAAGCAGCTCTTTTCGCGTTTCTAGTTGTTCCAAGACATGCAAGCAAAGCGGTTACAGTAGTTCCTATATTCATTCCAAGCACCAGAGCGACTGATGAGTCAAAGGTCAGTACACCGGTAACGGCCATACCCATTACAATACCTACTGCAGCTGAAGATGACTGGATAATGGCGGTTACTATAGCTCCCGTAGTAGCACACAGTAGCAGTCCTCCAAGCGTGTCAGGAGAAAAGGCTGAAAAGAGAGCTAGAAATTCTGGTTCGCTTCGAATCGGTTTAAAACCGTTTTTCATCAGTTCCAGTCCGAAAAAAACCATTCCAATGCCCATAAACATCATGGAAATATAATGAACCCGTTCATTTTTTGAAAAAAGATAAAAAAGGCCTGCAGCGCCGAGTATAGGTAGGCCATACCTACCTATTTTTAAAACCAGTATCCAGCCTGTTACGGTTGTGCCAATGTCAGCCCCTAGTATTACCCCTAAGGCCTGTGTCAAGGTCATTAGCTCAGCATTAACAAATCCAACCACCATCACAGAAGTAACTGAGCTTGACTGAATGATAGCCGTTACAAAAAAACCGACAGTTACTGCCATTATCCGGTTGTTTGTGACTGCGTTTATGAGCTGACGCATCTTGTTGCCGGCGATTGCCTGCATTCCATTGGACATATTATGCATTCCCAACAGGAAAATACTGAGGCCTCCGAGTACCATAAAAAACATGTCTGTCAAGACTGTGTAGTTCATATTAATGTTTTGTGAGTTGGTATTTAGTTTTTATAAGATAGAAAATATTGGCAGATGTGAATACCAATGGATAGTTTTTTAGTTACTTTTCACCAGCCAGTGCTTCTGCTACATTTTCAACATGGTCTTTGATTCTGCGGTATGAATTTAACATATTCATATATGTTACACTTAAAAGTGGGTCACTTTTTGTTCCTGATATGTTCTGCAAATGTTTCGCTCGTATTTCACGGAAATTATATACTATGGCATTTCCCTCAGCTTTTACTTCAGAGATTATCTGAGGATTACGTTCCAAAATCGCAGTGTGTACCAGGTTAAAGTAAGTATTTATTTTATCATGAAGGGCTAAGATGTTAACTCTATCATCACTTAAAAGTGAGATATTATCATTTTGAAGTTTAAGTTTTAACTTTAGTATGTTTGTGACGTAATCACTCATGGATTCATATTCGTCTGCCATACGAAGCTGTGAATGGGCTTCCTGCACAAGGCTGTGTGGTACCTCTCCTGATATTGTATCCATTAAAAAAGTGGATATTTCTTTCTGTATGTTGTCGAGGTTTTCTTCTTCCTGAAATATATTTTTTATCTTGTCTTCTGTGCCTTCGCTATCATTTATGATATCGCGGAGATCGTTAAGAAGACCTTTAATTGTCTGCCCCATAAGAAGTATTTCATTTCGTGACTGCTCGATTACCATTATTGGGGTGTCAAGCATCCTTACATCAAGTTTAGTCAGGCGCGGCTGTTCCTTATAAGGTTTGTCAGGGACTATTTTCATGAGTATTCTTGACATGATGCTGATAAAAGGTATAAAGATCACCACCGCGAAAATATTAAATATTGTATGTGCGATAGCAATTCCCTTTATTATATGAGGAAAGGTTTCAACACCATCTTTTAATATGCTTGTATTGGGATCAATTCCGGCTATTGCAGGTATTATTTTCATGTACAGTGGAAAAAAGGGCAGAACAATCAGAGCTCCCAGTATATTAATAAACGTATGAGCGTAGGCGGTCCTCTTGGCATTTGTGTTTGTACCCAGAGATGCTAGAAATGCGGTTATTGTTGTTCCAATGTTCATACCGAGTACAAGGGCTACCGCAGCTGAAAAGGTGATTACACCGGTTGATGCCATACCCATTACAATACCCACTGATGCTGATGATGACTGGATAATGGCTGTGATAATTGCACCGGTGGCCGCACATAATAGTAGACCACTAATGGTTTCAGGAGAGACGGACTGGATGAGCGCCAGGAACTCAGGTTCGCTTCTAAGTGGTTTAAAACCATTTTTCATGAGCTCCAGTCCGAAAAACACCATACCCACGCCCATTATCATTCTAGCGATATATCTGTTTCTTTCATGTTTTGAAAAAAGAAAGTAGATACCCGCAAAACCAAGAAGCGGCAGTCCATATTTACCAATTTTTAATACCAGTATCCATCCGGTAACGGTTGTACCAATGTTTGCGCCAAGAATTACACCTATTGCCTGGGTCAGGGTCATCAGCTGTGCATTAACAAAACCAACCACCATGACCGTAGTTACTGAACTGGATTGGATGATTGCAGTAACCAGGAATCCGACAGTTAAGGCCATGAAACGGTTATTTGTAACTGCAGCTACCAGCTGCCTCATTTTATTTCCAGCAACTGCCTGCATGCCGGTTGACATATTGTGCATGCCGAGCAGGAAGATACTTAGCCCGCCGACTACGGTGAAGAGCATATCAATCAGTACGGATGATTCCATGTTTTTTACCTTTGGATTTTATAATTGTAGAATTTTCTGGATCGCAACAATTTTACAGTTATTAGAGTTCATGTCAAGATAGATATTTTAGATTGACAGGACAGTTATTAGTCATTAAATTTGTTTAGAACAATAACTGATAATTCATATCAAGTTATTGTTACTTTAATAAAAAGCTGATTCAAATCAAATAAACAAAATCTAATTAAAAAGAATTAAACTTATGAAAACAGTTGTTGTAGGTGCAGGTGCAATGGGAACTTTTATTACTGCCAGGCTTTATATGGCAGGTAATGAAGTGTGGTTATTGGAAGTAAATGATAAGCGGGTAAAAAAAATAAAAGAAAATGGTATTTGTCTTGAGGAAAACGAAGACAGTCATGTTTTGAAATTTCCTACAATTACTTCGAATCCAGAAGAAATAGGGGCGGCTGATGCTATTATTATAATGGTTAAGGCTTTCGATACTGAAGATGCCGTAAAACTGATTTTACCGATAATATCAGAAAAAACCGTTATCTTGACACTTCAAAACGGTATGGGAAATGTTGAGCTGATCAGCAAATATATAACAAAAGAAAGAGTGATCGCAGGGACAACTTCACATGGCGCATTATTAATTGATGATGGTCACGTGAGACATACCGGGTTTGGAGATACAATTATTGGATCACTTTCTGCTGATTTAGAAAACAACACCAATAAGTTAAAAGAGCTTTTTGACAATTCAGGAATTAAAACAACAATATCTAATGAGGTTACATCGCTGCTGTGGGGAAAGCTCCTTATAAATATGAGTATTAATCCTTTGACTGCTATTATGAGAATAAAAAATGGAAGGATTGTAGAGCTGCCCCACCTTATTGAAATCATAAAGCAGCTGCTTGTCGAAAGCTTAAAGGTGGCAACCAGAATAGGCGTAAATATACCCTATGATAATCCAATAGAAAAGATTACGGAAGTATCCAGAAATACTTCACAAAACAATTCATCAATGCTTCAGGATATACTGGCTGGAAGAAGGACAGAAATCAATCAGATAAACGGTGCAATAGTCACATATGGGAAGCAATGCGGAGTGGAAACACCGGTTAACAAAATGCTTACAGAGCTTGTTATGTCAATCGAGCAGATAGTGTCTGATTAATAAATGCTGATATATTTTAGGAGTATTATTCCTATAGGTTGACTCGAGAACTATAAAAACAAAAAAGCACTCAGCTATTGGCTAAGTGCTTTTTTGTTTTAATTTTATAGTCCCAACGGGACTCAGTACAAACCGTGAAAAAACATTAGAAAACAATAAGTTAACCCTACCAGCGATTAGTGAACCCTGCACTAAACCCTGCACATCCTCCGATTTTTCACAGGAAAACACATTTCTTGCTCCTGAGTTTGCTCACCTGTTAGAAGTCTGGCCTCGTCTTCCGGAAGAAATTCGCCAAACAATCTATGACATAGCACTCGATGCCCTCAAGAACGTTGAAGAACGGCACGCACTGGGCCAGGACCATAATACAGAGAAGGATTGAAGCCTGAATACATGAGCACCACTACATGGCCGCTTTGTTTTGACAGAGCAGACCGGTTTTTGTTTTGTCTGGTGCTAGCACCCCGCGCGAGCATCTGGGATTCAAAAAAGGAAACGGGACTCGTGAAATCTTGCCTTCATAATCTTTACCACACCCCCCAGCCCAAAGACTGTTGGAGTCCCTAGTTACCTCGCCTCTGGCGCGTGAGTGTTTTTGTCAAAAAGTGTGCGGAATGTGGGGCGGAGGTTTGTAAATTTATAAATTATTATGTCAGGCTCTTTATAATCATTAATTTCAACAGGTTCAAGAGACGATAATGTGTAAAAACTTGAACTTAACCTTACAAAAATCATAATCTAGTTTTAACTTAATCTGACAAAAAGCTCTTATTAAAAATATCAACTAGTAAAAAATAACCTTTTCACATACCTAAAAATAATATATGTTTTTTCAAGTAATGTAATAATTCAAGGTTTTATCGCTTATGTTGACTTTTGACTACCTCTGAATTTTTAAGGATACCCGAAGTAATATTGATTCTGACAGAGAGTCTTTTAAACCCAGTACAAATCCCCCAAAAATTTAATATTACTTGAAAAAGTTACAGATATTTGTAATAAATATTAGATTATATCCGTCATATAAGTTTGTACAGAAGCTAACTAAATGTAAATCTGATACTATCCTATAAAATCATAGTGCGCTGTATCTTCACTGATTTTTAGTTTTCCTTATATCTTAATATTCATACAGAGAGGTTTTTCAAATGCTAAAAGACCCTATATTTTTCATAAAGAGAGCATTATTTTTTCTTTTGTTGTCAGTTTTTTTGATGACGGGCTGCACTTTCACAAGTCATAAAAAAGAGTTTCTTAGAACCGAGTCTTCTTTTGGCAAAAAGATGATAAGTAAAATTGAATTATCCGCCAGAACATCAAATAGAGATAAAAGATATTTAACGGTTGAAGCAAGAAAAATACTTCAGCAAAAAGAAGTTAAAGAAGATATATATCAAGTCTGGTATCGTAAGACTAAGAAGGGAGACCCTCTACAAGTTCTTTTCCTTCCAATAAGCCTTCCCTTTGCTATTGCACTTGTGTGGGTAGATCCTTCGGCCCCTGTTGATGTATGGAACGATGCATTTGGTTATGCCAAGCCTTGGCAGAAACCCAGCGAAGAGAGAAAAAATAAAAGGGTGACTGGTGCGATAGAAACATCCGTTTCAGATGAATTTAGGAATAATGTTAATGTAAGGTCAGGGAAAAACTCAGTCAGTCTTAATTTAAAAAGAGGTGTCGCACGGCTATATTTACCTGAGTTTATAAAAAACTCATATAATTCAAGACCCAGGAACGATGTGACTCTAGATATCTCAATAGATGAATATGACTACGAAGCGGGAAGTAGAGAGGGACAAACCTCTTACACTGTCACAAAGCAGCATATGTCTGAACTGGATATAGTAAGCACGCAATGGTATAAAGCCGACGAAGTAAATGAATTTGAAATTCTTAAAAGCCTTGCACTGAAAGGTAATGAAAAAGCATCATACCTTGTGGGCATTAATCGTTACGAGTATTGGCAAAATAAAAGCAATTATGACTCCAGGGTAAGGGCCGAGGCTTTAAAATACCTTTTAAATGTCAACTCCATTGACGACAAGTTCATGAGCAGAAATTACTTTAATGAGATAATGGGTCACATATATTACAGCAAAAAGGAGTACTCCAAAGCCATATTTTATTTTGAACAGCAACAAACTTATTATTCAAATAAATTGCTCGGTTTAGTGTATAAAAACAAAAAACAACATAAACTAGCAAAACAATATTTTGAGAAAGCCTTAGAATTCTCGAAGAGCAGGAGCGAGAAAGACTTCCTTGAAGGTAAAATAGACGCTGTCAACTTTTCTATAATCGTAAATAAGGATAAAGATCTTACGGCCAGTATTAGAAAAGAAAAATATCTTAAGAAACTGGGCCACTATATAGAGGAAAAAAGATACAAAAAAACATTCCTTTATTTTTCTCTCCTGGAAGATTTAAAGAAAAATAAAAAAGTGTCATTACCAAAGTCGATTACCTATTTCAAAGGCTTCGCATACTATAACCTCAAAGACAATGAGAATGCTTCCATGTATCTTAATAACTACCTTAAGGTAAGCGGTAAAGAGGACAAGTATTACGGCAAGGCTCTTGACATAATTCTAGCAATAGAAAGTTCGGAACTTTAATAAATAATATTATGAAATTCAGATATTCTGTTTACTGCTTATTTTTAATGCTTATGGCCTTGCCCTTAACGAGGGTCAATGCCGGGGAAGTGCTTGACATGTTTGACGATAAAGCGACAGGCTCTTCTTCGGAGGCTTCGCCTGACATTTTTGACGACAGGCCCAAGGCCAAGCCAAAGAAAAAAACAAGGCCAAAAGAGAAAAGTTATAAGACTAATAATAACTCTTCTTCGTCAGGGAAGAAAACAGAAACAAAATCTTTTTACAAAAAAGCTTCAATTAAAAATATTTCATCTGGCAAGACAACCGTTGGTGTCATTGCCGATGGCACAAAAGGCCCCATACGAGAAAGCCTTTATACTTTTACAGACTTTGAAACCCATAAGGGGAAAACCAGCAATACTATTTATGGCAAATTTATCATTTTTAATAATGTTTCATCTAGCCGTAGCAACAGGGATAATGTTAATTTCAGGATGGTTGTTTATTGGAAATTCTGGACTTTAATGGGAGAGCCTGTTCTTAATTCAACGGCAAGGTGGCAGATAAGAGCTGTGTACCTTTACGATAAGAAGACAGGAAAGAATACCTGTTACTCTTCCGAAGAAATGGGTGGGTGTGAATATGCCCCGCCGGAAGTTATGGGAAAAGTTTCAATTGTAGATTTAAGAGTTTTGACTGAGAGCGTTATCGGTTTGTCCCCGTCAGCCCTTCGCAAAGGGGGGCACTTTTCCGACTCGGGTTATTTTATTATTGACCCGGGTATTTTATCGACACCCGAGGTCTATACCGGCGGGAATGAAAATATCGTCGGTACTCTTGGCTACAATGTCGCAGGAAGCCCAAACTGGAACAGTTTTATTATAACGAGAAATATAAATGACTATCATAAAAGGCATTTTCTAAAATTTAAGGATTTTTCAACTATAGCAGCGAAAGAAGATTTATACTTCCCAGAAGATAAAGCTAAAAAATTCATAAAAGACGCCTATGAAAAAGATTTCAGTTTACGTTTTAATGATATCTTATATGTTGATTACAGCACATTGTCTTTAAGACAATGGGTCAGTAACCAGAAAAGAATTAAAGCCGAAGAAAAAGCTACTCAATTAAAAGCAGAGAAGCTTGAAGAGTTACGAGCTCTTAAGAAAGACAAAGAACTTTATACGGAAAAAGAGTACAAAGAAGAAATAAATGCCCTAAACAAGAGGTACGAAAAAAACGATCCGATAAAAGCTGTTGACAGGGAAGACAGGGAGATACAGGCAGGAAAAGAAGAGGTCAGAGCGTTTCTTGCTTTAAAAAGAATCGAGATAGACGCAAGAACCCTGCCCGGGAATAAAATTGTTGCCTTTAAAGATGAAAAAACGGGTAAGTATGGCTATAAGCTTGAAAAGAGCGATAAAATAATTATAGAAGCCCAATATGGCTATGCTAGTGATTTTTCTAACGGACTAGGTCTCGTAATTGATGACACAAACATTAACGAAAAATATGGTTATGTAAATGACAAAGGGATTATTGTTATCCCCACGAAATATTATGGAGCAGAAGATTTTTCTGAAGGTTTGGCGGCCGTTAAGACGGGTCGAGGAAATTGGGTTTATATAAATAAAAAAGGCGAAACAATTAATGATTTTAAATATGATTCAGTTCACAGTTTCAGTGAAGGCTTGGCAGCAGTGCATAATTTCAGCGAATGGGGTTATATAAATAAAAAAGGCGAAACAGCTATTGATTTTAAATATAATCATGCCTGTAGTTTCAGTGAAGGCTTGGCAGCAGTGCATAACTCCAGAGGATGGGGTTATATAAATAAAAAAGGTGAAACAGTTATTGATTATAGATATGACTCATTCAATAGTTTCAGTGAAGGCTTGGCAGCAGTGAAGAACTCCAGAGGATGGGGTTATATAAATAAAGATGGAACTATGGTTGCAGGGTTTAAGTATTATAGCGCACATGATTTTTCTGAAGGCCTAGCTGCCGTTGAGGAGCCAAAGACACGTAAATGGGGTTATATAAATAAAGATGGAATTATGGTTACAGGGTTTAAGTATTATAGCGCACATGATTTTTCCGAGGGCCTGGCTGCCGTTTGCCTTACTAGCATGGTTAATTCCGAAGAAGATTCTAAATGGGGTTATGTAGATAAAATCGGCTCTTTGAAGATTAATGCAATCTATAGCTATGCTTGTGATTTTATAAACGGTCAAGCCACTGTCACAGAATATATATCTTCAACTCCACAGACCCGCTGCGGGAGTTGGACTCTTTATTCTGATGCGTATGAAATTAACAAGAGTGGATGTTTAGTTGGTTCTAAAAAAAGAGTTTCAAGGCATGACGGTGAAATTTGCTTGTATTCTGACTGATAGTAGTAGTTTAAAAAACAAATTTGATAGTTAATTTTCGATCATCGTGGTGTGTGGCTAGTGCGCGATGACAATTGATTAAGTAATGATTCAGGCAATTTGATTATTTAAAATGGATATGGACAGCGAGGGTTAACCCTCTATTATATCGACAAATTGGATATAGACTCATCTCTGCCCCGAACCCATTAACCCATTGCAGCCATTTTTTAACGTAATCCCGGATGCGGCTTATGTCCGTACCCTGCTCATAAAACCGGGCAATACAATCAGATTATTACAGTTCAATCTCTGAAATGTCAAGGTAGGGTCATTAATTTGGCCCTGCCTTTTTCACATAACCATTTGTAACCTTAACAAAACCCAAAGTCAACAGTTCGTGATAATCATATAAAAGGCCCATGGCAAACATCTCCCATAAATAAGACAATGATTATAGGCAAATTGACCTGCTCCCCAAAAACTGAAGCATTTACAAGTTAGTGATTTTGGTTTACAACCTAATTTAAAGGAGGTAAGCCATGCAGAAATCACGTTACACAGAAGAAAAGATCATCAAGATCCTGAGGGA
>Ga0307988_1001302_pt1 | contig 14355 bp, 9 predicted proteins | sample EllFjometagen183_FD_203166 | JGI IMG/M metagenome (GOLD analysis project Ga0307988, IMG submission 203166) | Marine microbial communities from Ellis Fjord, Antarctic Ocean - #183 | ecosystem: Environmental > Aquatic > Marine > Unclassified | place: Southern Ocean | collected 2014-10-08 | reverse complement strand
CCAACAAACGCTAAAAATTAATTGCCGGGAAAGTTATAACATAAACATTTACAGTCCGTTTCAAGTCTGTAGTCACAGACAAGAAACTTCTTCGCAACGGCAACTAATCTTAGCGCAAACCGTTGGGCTTAATTTTAAGAAAAAATGAAAAATTACAAAATATTACTCATATTAATAATCGTAATTATACAGAGTTGTGAAAGAAAAAACCTTTCAGACAACATTTCTGGTATATGGATTTTTGACAGAGAGATTAGTAATCAGTTCTTAAATAATAAAGACGGTTATTTGGGAATGCAATATCCTATTATTTATGACTTTAAAAAAGGTGGGACTTTAATTATGAAAAACTACTTATTTAAAGACACTACTTTTTCTTTGCATTGGACTATCATAAATGATTCACTATTGATCGTAGACAATATTGAATATATTGTTCACGGAATAAACGAAGATAGTATTAGTTTGATAAGCATTAAAGATTCGGATAGTATCTGGAGTATATACAGGAGACCTATGGGTATTAATATTGACGTAAATGAACAATTTATATCAAAAATTCTAACATCAAATATTTGGACTGTTGAAGATTTAAAAAAATATAGTTGGGCTAACCATTTTGAGTATTTTGACAATGGAACAATGGTTTACAGAAATAGAATATTTGATAAAATTTTACAGGACTCAACAGACAATCTTCAACTTGAAAACTGGGCTATTGCTAAGTATGATAATTATTATTTTTTGTATGGGTATGATGACTTTCTTCGTAATAGAGGCAATTTTGATTATTTTAATCAAATTGTAAATATAAATAATACCTCATTTTCATTGCAAGAGAATTATGTAGGTTATTCAGAAGAAATGAAATTTAAAGCAAAAAAGCCAATTGAAAATTGGGAAGTTATACATAAAAATATGATTGGTAAATGGATTAGTAAAAATTCTGACAAAAGAACATATGGTAGATATGGTTCAGATAGATTATTTGAAAGTGGCAGACTTGCTTTTTTTGGAGGTAATTTAATCTTTGAAATTGATTCTGATAAACTAATATATAGATTAGACAGTCTGAAACCAAGACTATGTAATTGGACATTTGGAAAAGATGCAAAAACATTGATTCTTGAGTATTCAATTGAAAATGGACCCATTAATGACACATATTTCGAATGTATCAACATATTGAATTTAACTGACTCAAGTATGAAGGTAAGGCTATTTGATAATTCAACTGAAACTGGTTTAGAGAAACCAATGGAATATTATTTGAATTTAATACAAGAATTTGTAAAAGAAAAAAACTAAGCCCAACAAAAAATATAGTGCATTTGGCAGATAGTACTAAATATGAAGATATTAGCAATAAATAAAATTAGTCGTAGTTTGAAAATTATGCGTTCCAAAATACCAAACGCACCATATTAAAACGTTAGAGCTCATTTTGAGACATTAACATCATAAATTAATAATAAAAAATATGAAAATATTCTTAAATATTCTTTTGCTTATTTTTATAGTCTCGTGTTCAAATGAAAAGGAAAGTGAAAAAAAACATATTAGACCAGAAAGAGTTGTTATTTCTGGTAAAGTAATAAACTTCAATAAGTATAAGGACGAAGTTATAATATCCCCCAATAGGCTTGGTTACTATCAGGAACAATTGTACGCAAATTTAGATAGTTTGGGGTATTTCTCAATTTCCTTTGAAAGTTATATTCCAACAGATATATGGTTAAAGTATGAAACTAATTTTCTTATTTTAACACATCCAGGTGATAGTATTTATGTGGAATTTGATGGAGAAAAACAAAGTCAAACAGAGGTGTTAAGTTCTATTGTCTTTAAGGGTGATGCAGCCAAAATGAATCAAGATGCAGCTATTCTCCAAAACCTTTATTTTTCAAACGCTTTTATTTCAAATTGGAATGCGAAATATGCTGCTATAGCTAAATATAACTTAATTGAATACACAAAGTTCTTAGACACTATTAATCAAAACAGCATAAGTGTATATAACGAATTCATTAGTAATACATCACCAAATGAAGAAACAAAAAATTGGGCACTAACACTTTGTGAACAAGATTATTATGACGCTTTAGCTTTTTACCCTACTTTTCATAAACAAGCAAATCAATTAAGAAGTAGTGACTGGGATGTGCCTCCAACTTATTACAACTCATTATTAGACAGATTGCCTATTTCAAAATCAATGCTAATTAGTGGATATGCTATATCAAATTTTATTAATAGATTTCATTTTGATTATGCTCACTTTAATGTTTTAAAAGAAACTAATTTCAAAAATTTATCTTCTAAAGAAAGAGATTCATTAACTGTGTATGGCCTTATCAAATATACACCCGACACACTATTAAGACAGATGGTACTAACTGAGATATTTAGTCAAGATTTTGAAAATTCAGAAATTGATCTATACGAAAACTATCAACATATTGTGGACAAATATATTCAAGAACCCTTTCTAAAAGAACCTTTGAAGGAGTTGTATTATCAAACAAAATACCGTTTGGAAAACCCAAATGTTGCTAACAATGCTACTTTAAAGAAATTAGACCAATCATCAGTTAGCCAAATTATTGAAAAAATTAAATATGAAAATAAAAATAAAGTAATTTATGTCGATTGCTGGGCTACATGGTGTTCGCCCTGTAGAGCAGAAATACCAAATTCCAAAGAATTAATGAAACAATTACATGAAAAAGATGTAGCTTTTGTTTATGTATGTGTAAATTCTGAAGAGAATGTTTGGAAAGCAACTTTAGACGAATTTAAGATAGGAGGACAACACTATCTATTAAATAAAAAACAAAGCTCTGATTTTACCAAAGCCTTAGGAATACAAGGCATACCTTACTATTTTATTATGAATAAGAAAGGAGTTATAATAGAAAAAGGGTCTCACCTAATACCAAAAATAGCAAAAAGAAAAATTAAAGAATTGTTGAAAGAAAAAAACGAGCTCTAACAAAAGCTAAAAATCATGGCGCAGAAAGAAGTAAATTCAAAATCCATGTACGTAAGCAATCTTTCCTCACAGAAAAATTATATCTTCGCTAACGCCACGAATTCTTAGCCAAACCGTTAGGCTTCATTATAAAAAATACCGTACACATTAAAGACAAAGGAATTAGATGGAAATATTTAGACAAATAACAGCTAATAACATAGAATTGAAAGAATATCCATTCTTGAAAGAATTGGCGATGGAAGCTTATTTGTTAGAGAATGAAGAAATTCTCAAACTTGACAATAATAACTTCAATGATGTGACTGTCTTAGATGCTGAAATTGCATTAAAAAGTGGACGAAAAACTTCTAATAGAGATGGTAGGATTGATATTCTTGCAAAATATGGAATGGATTATTTAGCAATTGTAGAATTGAAAATTAATGAGATAAACGAAGATACATTAAATCAACTTGAAGATTATTTGAATGAAAAGGAGCAATTAATAAATAAACATCCTGAATTTTGGGATGAAAATGAAAATCCGCCTCAATGGATTGGTGTTATGATTGGCAATTCTATTTCACCAGAATTACAAAGAAAACTACAAGATGGTTATAAAACAGAAAGTGGAATTTCAATTGCGGGGATGGTAATTCGAAGATTTAGAGGACAAACAAATGAAATCTATGTTATTTCAGACACTTTCTTTAATTATAATTATACAAATCGAGATTTCTCAAAATTTGAATTTAAAGGAGTTATTTATAACAAATCAAGACTTGTAAATAAAGTAGTTAAATCTTATGTCGAAAAAAATCCGACCGTGACCTTTGCTGAACTTGAACAAGCTTTTCCAAGTTGGATTCAAGGAAGTATGGGCGTATTTACGACAAAGGAAAATGCTCAGGAAATTTATAATAGAACAGGACACAAAAGATACTACATAAAAGCTGATGAGTTGATTGAATTATCTGACGATACAATTGCTACTTGCACACAATGGGGGATTGGAAATATCAGAACATTCGTTGATACAGTGAATAAAATGAATAATGGATTTAAAATAGAGAATAAATAACGAAAGCCTAACAAAGGCTATACGTAATTTGGGTAATATGCTAATATTGAAACCTTTAGCAATAAATGAAATTAGTGGTAAATTGAAAATTAATCGTTTCAAAATCCCAAACTACGCATAGCCAAACCGTTGGCAACAAGGCAAAACCCACCGCACATTTAAGCACTTTCGGTTTTTCTCCGACACGCAATGCCAACACAAAAAACCAAAAAAGCTTAAATTTTTTCCGACGCTCATAAAACAATATAGACATTGAGAACCAAGTAATTTAACATACGACTTATTAAATTAAGGGAAAAATACATGTATCTGACCATAACAATTAATTATTAATGTGACAAATAATAACAAAATCCATTATTTAGAATAGATATAAATTAGGGGAGACAAGCAAAATATTTCTTAAAAATGGTATAAAAATGATTATTTTCGGTACTAATAAGTAGGAATGGGAATGTTTTAATTTATTTATTCGATAAACATAATAAATATGAACTATTTGATTTACACCAAAAAAAACGAATTACCTGCTTGAAATAATCAAAAACGCTAGATTATACTCATTGCAACAAGCCAAATAAGTTCAACGTATGAAAATAATTATATCTTAAAATACAGAACATGGAACTCAAGAAAATATTTTTATTAATCATGTTTGTTATTGCATATTATTGTTCACTTGGGCAATTGCCCAATAATGACCCAAGTTGGCAATTAATCTTTGATGATGATTTTAGTGGAACATCTATTGACAATTCAAAATGGAACAGTAACTATCCATGGAATCAAGGAAGTTACTTGCTTACATGCGACAACAACCAAAATGGCTATTTTGACACTATTAGTAGTGAATATGTGGGTTATCGTACTTGGAATTTTGAAAACTGTGAATTGAACAATGGTGTTTTAAAATTAATTTCAAAACAAGAAAGTTATTTAGGAAAAGTTTGGGATGACTGGATTCCCATTATTGACCCAAATACAGGGGATACAATTGGATGGAATCCGATAGAGACATGGCACAATTTCAACTATACAACTGGTATGCTATATTCTAAAATGAAAATTCGTTATGGCTATTTTGAAATTAGGTGTAAACTGCCCGAACCACAAAACCCACACGAAACAAAAGGGCTGGGACCAAACTTTTGGATATTTGACGGGAATTGTGATATTGCCGAATATAGTGAAATTGATGTGTTTGAGTTTGCCTCTGAATATGGCAATATGGTAAATATGTTTACCTGCAATTCACATTACCGTGATGTTGGCGGTGGTACAATGCAATCCTACCCAATACCTGAGTTTTTTACTATTGACTTTGATGATTTTCATATTTTTTCTGCTGAATGGGGTGCCGATCGAATAATTTATTATATTGATAATATTCCCATTTTTATTTCACCAAATCCATATCCCGACGATATGTGTCCTATGAATATTATTGTAGACATTAATCATCCATCAAATAATTTTTGCGATACAGCAGTATCGCCTTTCACGGTATTTCCATACATATATGAAATTGATTATGTCAAAGTATGGCAATTGAAACAACATTGCGATGATGATATAACAATTTGCAATTTCAATCCCAACATTTTCGATTTTGCAATTTATAAATCAATAAGTATTGGGGGATTGGGTTGCACCCCAACCATAAGTAGTGGTGAAAACATTACATTGAGGGCTACTCAGAGTATTGTTTTGGACTATGGTTTTACAGTAGAATCTGGTGCAGAGTTTCTAGCAGAGACAACACCCTGCCAGCAACAGGAACATTTTTTATCTTCAAAACTAAAACCAGATTATCCGTATTTACCACCTACAGGATTTATTGATAGAAATAAGTATTAAAGTTTACAACAATGATAAAAATAGCATTATTTAGATTTATTAACCAACTAAAACTAGAAAAATGAGAGCGATGAACAAAACTATTTTAATGATATTATTAATACTGTTTTCAGTCGGTTTAACAGCACAAATCAAAGTAACTAACTCAGGTTCTGTTGGCATTAAAACAATGTACCCCCTAAAGGATTTTCAGGTAATTGGCAATAGTGTTTTCTCAGATAATACTGGGAAAGTTTATTCATCAGCCTACATCCAAGGGAACAACAATTATTCAACAACCCTTAACCCAGATTTCACATGGTACAACAATGATCAGACCGGATTTTTTCATCCTTCGTCAAACGTAATAGGGTTTGCAGTTAATGGCAACGAAAGAGCAAGGCTGACAACAGTTGGTCTTCAGATTAACTCTTCAGGCAATTGGGCACGTTCAATTTTTATTAATGCCACCCACCCAGATGCATGTGGTTATCACATGCACTTTGGTGGCAGCGATAATTTTTTTGTACATGCTTCCGGGTGGATTTATTCGCAGGGTCAATTCTTGGGGTCTGATGCAAGTTTTAAGAAAGACATAAACACTATCACAGATGCGTTAGGCAAAGTGCTTCTTATCAGGGGAGTAATATATAAATTGAATTATACGGGTGCGATGAGTGTATATAATACCGATAAAGCACTAATGGGAGTAGTAGCTCAGGAAATTGAACCCATTGTTCCCGAAGTGGTAAAAACGATGCCAAACGGAACAAAGGCTGTTGCATATCAAAACCTTGTAGCTCTTCTGATAGAAGCTATCAAGGAACAACAAATACAAATTGATTATCTTGAGAAATCAATCGGGATACTTAGGGATAACAGCAGTAGTAATACTCAAGACGAACTTAATGGATTTAATGACGAAGAACAAAGTGTTGATAGGTCTAAACTCTATCAAAATCAACCAAACCCATTTAACAAAACAACTATTATTAGATACACACTTTCTGATAATACACAAACTGCATCAATTTTGATTTTTGATTTGCAGGGAACATTAATAAGATCTTTTGAAAATTTGAGTCTTCAAGATGGGCAAATTAAAATTGAAAATGGTGAACTGAACCCGGGCATGTATGTATATGCATTGATTGTCAACGAAAGAGAAATTGATACAAAGAGAATGATATTAACAAAATAACACTCAAACACATGAAAAAATCAATATTATTATTTGTAATCCTTATTTCTGTCAATCTAATAACTTTTTCGCAATCATGCTTGCCTGATGGGATTACATTCAGCACTCAAACCCAAATAGACAGTTTTCAAATAAATTACCCTAATTGTACTGAAATTGAGGGACATGTAAGCATTCAGGGTGATAATATTACGGATTTAAATGGATTAAACAATTTAGTTTCAATAGCGGGATATTTAGTCATATCGTACAACAATAATTTGAACAATTTGGATGGATTGAATAATCTTACTTCCATTGGCGGGGGTATTATAATTAACACCAATCATTCACTAACGAATATATCAGCACTTAGCAATGTAGCATTTAGCGATACAGGAGAATACTTAGGTGGGCAGTGTGTTGAAATACATGGTAATGACGCTTTAATTAATTTAGAGGGGCTAAACAGTATTGATACTATAAATCAACATCTTAGTATTGATTTTAATGCATCTCTTACCAGCTTAAGCGGATTACAAAATTTAAAATACATAAACGGGTACTTTCTACTTGACCAAAATGATGCATTAGTTAGTTTAGAAGGCTTAAACAATCTAAACCGTATTAATTATATTTTTTTCATAACAAGAAATGATGCATTAACAAATTTAGAGGGATTAACTAATTTAACTACTCTTTTAAGAGATTTTAACATATCATCTAATGATTCCTTATTAAGTCTGTCTGGATTGAACAGATTAACTTCAGTAAGTGCGATTGAGATAGGAGGGAATCCAATGCTTACTGATATAAATGCTTTGACTAATGTTGACACCGCCCTCTTGGAAAAACTAACTATTAGAAACAATACTTCATTAATGGAATGCGATATCGAAAGCATTTGCAGTTATTTAATGTTGCCATCCTCAGATGTTGAAATTAACAATAATGCAACCGGATGCAATAGCGAAGAAGAAGTAATGGCAGCTTGTACTGAAGGTGTTTCTGAAATAAATCCTAAACCGGTTTTTACTATCTATCCAAATCCGGCAACAAAAAACCTTTTTATTTCGAGTAATAATGAGTTAGTTAATGCAGTAACTATATATAACCAACTCGGTCAAAAAGTAATTTTTAAAACTAAGCCAACCGATAAAGTTGATGTTTCAATGCTAAAACAAGGTATTTATGTAATCGAACTTGTTTCCAACAAATATAAAACAAGGCACAAATTGATAATTCAATAATAAAACGAATTAGTTAACTTCACTTAATCTTTAATCTATGAAAACAAAAACATTCACACTTCTGATTTTATCATTTTTTATGATAAGTATGTTTAATGCCTATGGGCAAGATGAGGGGTTTAGAAAACACCCTTATATTCTTTTAAAACAAGACACAGTAACGATTATGTGGCAGTTATATGATGTTCAAAACTGCACTTTCAAATACAAAAAAGCAACCGATCCTTCATATACAAATGTGGCAGTAAACACACCCTATGTCGAGTTGTTGTATAAATACGAAATTGCAAATCTTGATTATAATACCCTGTATGAGTTTGAAGTATTGCTTACAGATGGAAATCAAGAATCAGGCTCTTTTTTAAGCCCACCTTTATCCACTGCACAGCAGATCAGTTTCTATGGTTATGGCGACACGAGAGGTAATGGTGCAGATGATGATCATCCACCGTTTCATGACGGAGTATGCAAACAGGTTGTTGCCGAAATTGATAGCTGCCCCGAATCGCAAACCTTGATAATCCATGCCGCCGACTGGAATCATAATGATACGGAAATGATGTGGGATAGTCAATATTTTTATAAAGAAGATACAAATGCCATAAAATTAAGAACAAAAATAGGGGTAGTTGGCTGCATTGGTAACCATGAAGACAATGGAACATATTACCGGAAGTACTGGCCATATGAATATCCATCGGGACAACAGGAGGATTGTTTCTGGCATTCATTCGACTATGGTCCTGTTCATTTTTGTTTTGCAGATCAAAGATGGCCAAATTCATCAATGCCAGATTCAGCTACACAAATAGCCTGGATTAGGAACGATTTGGAAACTAGCAACAAACCATGGAAGATTCTTGTTTTTCACCCTCCTGTTTATACAATGACTGAGGATTCATCATACAATGATGAAAGAGAATTCTTTGATGGAATATGCGACAGCACAGAAGTATATGGTGTTAATATGTTGATTAATGGTCATGTTCACAGGTATTCAGACTGGCTGGTAAATGGCGTTCACCACCTTACACTTGGTGGGGGGGGGGTCACAAAAAGATCCCAACGAACCGGACTTGCTTGATGTTGACCCGACAAACCCAAATATTATTAAATTTAGTACTGATTGGAATACTTACAATTTCGCCAAATTCGATGTTAATGATGGATATATAAGAGTAAAAGTGCCATTATCAGATATTCACGGAAATTGGGTGATATTTGATGAGTTTATCATACCACACTCATTTACAATTAAAGGTGGGGAAAGTGTAGTTTGGGAAGATCACGGAGTACATTATTATGCGGATGAGATAAGGGTTGAAGACGGAGGCACATTAACAATAAAAGGAGATGTTGAATTACAGCGTGATGGTAAAATAATTGTTGAACCCGGTGGGCAATTAACAGTTGATGGTGCTTTGTTAACCTGTTTAGGCGACACTATCGTAACACATTGGCAAGGCATACAAGTATGGGGCGATAAAACAGCCCACCAATTCCCCGATGAAAATGGCAACTATCAACAAGGATATTTAGAACTCAAGAACGGCGCAACAATTGAAAATGCAATTGTTGCCGTTGACTTATGGGAGCCTGATAATTGGTCATCTACAGGAGGTATTGTACATGCCATTGGAGGAAACTCAGAAGAAACTAAAGTTGTGTTCCGCAACAACACAAAATCTATCCATGCACTACATTACAATAACTATCATCCATATATCCCAACTCAGGAAATGGATTACAACAGTTATTTTAAGAACTGCATATTTGAAATTACCGAAGACTATTCTTGTGACTCTACATTCTACAAACATGTTGATCTCGCATATGTTAAAGGAATAGATTTCCAAGCATGCGACTTTAGCATTGCAGATAATGTTAGTAATGCATCTGACTATACTCATGGCATTGCCGGTTACGATGCAAAATTCAGGGTAAGTGCTATTTGCACCGCATATCCTCCTCCTGCACAAGGAACACCATGCCCTGAAATTGATCTACAGAAATGCACTTTTACTGGTTTTTATAGTGCTATAAGTGCTGTTAACGATGGTGCTATACTTTTAACGTTTAGTGTAAACAGAGCAAATTTCATTAATAATTCTTATGGTGTTAAAACTCGTAACATGAACAATGCAAGTGTTTTATTTTCCGACTTTGAAATAGGGCATTTATGGGACTGCGGAGCAGGTATCTATGCAGATAATGTAACTGGTTTTGCTTTTGAAGAAAACAACTTTAGTAAGTTTACAGGAGGTTCTGTTTCCGACTACTTTGGTATTATTATCAATAATTCTAACGCTGTAAATGAAGTGTATAAAAACAACTTTACAGGTTTAAGCTATGCCAATTTTTCTGATGGTAAAAATTGGGAGAGAGAAGATAGGTATACTGGTCTTGCATACTACTGCAATGAAAATAATAATAACTATGCAGACTTTTATGTGGCTGATGATAGTTTGCCTGATCATCATTCAGGAATACAATCCTTACATGGCAACGAAAATTATGTTGCTGGTAACACATTTACTCAAAACGGGGCAACCTGGCATTTTTACAACGGAGGTGAACATTTGGTAGGTTATTATTACAATCAAAATATTATTAATGAAATACCGGATTATTATGATGATGATATAATTTACCATGTAGCCAAGGTTGGGAGAAATGTTACCAACAGTTGCCCATCGCATTATGGTGGTAATTCCGAGTTAAAACTTGTATTGACCCCGCAACAAAAAGCGGATGCCGAACAGGATTATTATTATGCTCTGGCAGATTATAACAATGTTAAATCTCTCTACGACAGTTACATTGATGGTGGTGATACAGAAAGTGAAAAACTCGATATCCAAACTGCCCAACCCGACGATATGTGGGAGTTGCGTGCACAACTACTTGGCAATTCGCCTCATTTGTCATTTGATGTATTAAAAGAAGCCGCTGACAAAACAGATGTGTTTACAGAATCTGTCTTATTCGATATATTGGCTGCCAACCCCGATGAACTTAAAAAAGATACATTGATTAGTTATTTGGAAAATAAGGAAGAACCACTTCCAGACTATATGATCAATCTGTTAAAGCAACTTGCCGAAGGCATTACATACAAAACAGCCATGCAACAGCAAATGACCGGCTACAAACACAGTTATAGCCGTGCTGCACACGACATAATACGCAGCAACCTAAATGATACGGTTACTGATTATGACGAACTGCGAAATTGGTTGGACAATCTAGGTGGGATAACTTCCGACAGGCAAATTATTACATCATATATCAGTGAAGGCAATTATACAGATGCCCTTGCTCTCGCCAATATGCTACCATCACTTTATAAACTGGAAGGTACAGAACTAACGGAGCACAACTATTATATGGATATGCTAAGTTTACACCAAACGCTCTTTCAGCAAGGCAGAAATACATTCCAACTCAATAGTAATGAAAAAGCCGATATTCTGTTTATTGCCAATAATAGTAATGGAGTATCAGGTTCACAAGCCAAAAGTATATTGGAAGCCGTTTACAACGAATATTATGTAGATTGCCCCGAGGTAGATGGCGCAGCAGGATATAAAAGTAGCAATATGATGAATCCCGGTGCACTTGGAAAGGCTTATGGTTTGAATATTTCTGTTAAGCCCAATCCTGCAAAACAATGGGCTGCTTTTGACTATACTTTGCCAGGAAGTGAAACAATTGCTACCATTACTATAACCAATGTTACAGGCAGTACTGTTGAAATACTGGAATTAACAGGACAGCAAGGTCAAAAACTTTGGGACACCAGAAGTATTAAATCAGGTGTGTATATTTATACTCTTAAAGTGGGCGGATTCAGCCAGTCAGGTAAAATTATAATCAGTAAATAATATAAATAAACCTTTGTGTATTTCTCCCCCTTTTTGGGGAGATGCCGAAGGCAGAGGGGGGCAAAATGAAAAAAACAATTACATTTTTAGTGGTATTAATGTTTTTATCTGCAATGTCTTACGCCCAATTACAAATTGACTGGCAGCAAAGTTATGGCAGCATGGCTACTGATATAGCCTATGATATTGCCCAAACCGATGGTGGTTATTTGGTTGTAGGTTCAGCATATTCGGGGGGTGGTCAGGTAACATGTACAGAAGTTGGTGCCTTATGGCTGTTAAAGATTGATAATTTTGGCAACCTAATTTGGCAAAAATGTTACGAACATGCGGGTGCATTACGCATTGTAAAAGCAATTGGAAGTCCATATTATTATCTTATTGGAGGAGCAATGGGCGAACCATACCCTGGCACATATAATTTATGGATTGCAAAAATAGACAGCCTTGGAAGTATTATTTGGGAACGCACACTTGGCAATACTATTGGCATACTTGGTGGCGACCAGTATGGTGAAGCAACCGCTGATGGTGGGGTTATTGCTACAGCACAAATTGATTCACAAGGCGGCGACATCACCACTTGGCACGGATGGTATGATGGATGGATGATAAAACTTGACAGCCTTGGCAATACTGACTGGGACTTTACAATTGGCTCATCAACACATATTGAATATATAAATGGCATTATTCAAACCAGTGATAATGGTTACTTGGCTGGCTTATACGGCACTCCCCAAGGGGCGGGTACAGGAAATGTTGATTGCACAACTCAGCCAACCCATCTTCCTGATGCAATTGTTTTTAAGATGGACTCAATTAGCAACCCTGAGTGGCATCGCTGTTATGGGGGGAGTGGCAGTGACGGGGTTACAAGATTATTGGAAGTGGAAGATGGTTATATTATTGCAGGATGGGGAGGATCAAACGATGGCGACCTTACAGGTTCAGGATGGCATGGTAATAAAGATGTATGGTTGGTAAGAACTGATTTTTTAGGAAATATTATTTGGCAAAAATGTTATGGAGGATCAAATTCCGATTCTCCCAAAAAAATATTCCAAACTTCGGATGGTGGGTTTATGGTTTTTGCAAATACCAATTCTTTTGATGGTGATGTTGTTGGGAATCCTTCTTCAGGTAATGCATCCTCTATTTGGATTTTTAAAGTTAATAGTATAGGTGATTTACTTTGGCAACAATGCATTGGTGGTAGTAGGACAGAACAAGTATATGGTGTCATAAAACAAAATGATTGCAAATATACAGTTGCGGGCGAAATGTTTTATAGCCCATCTGGTGATGTAAACTGCTCAAATTTTGTTTACGGCTCACAACGGAATTATTGGGTGTTTGGTATTTCGGATACTACTGTAAATATAGTTGAAGATTCCGCAGAATCATTTATTGTTAAAATTTATCCAAATCCTGCAAACTCAGTGTTAAATATTGACTTTCCAAACATTTGTAATATTCATAACACAATTATTAAAATTGTTGACATAAATGGAAGAACCATGTTGAAATCAGAACCTGTTTCTATCTCGACACAACTTGACATCAAATTGTTAACCAACGGACTTTATCTTGTTAAAATACAAAATGACATATCATTAACTACAAAAAGAATTATTATTCAATAACTGAGACAAAAAATCCACCCCTCGCAGCCATACACATTGCCAAGTCGCTCGAAAAGCCCACCGCACCAACCTAAACTTATCAATAAGTATGCCTGCCCTGCCGCACAGAAAAAAAGCCCAGTTGCCAACAAACGCTCATACTGCATACCGCAATTAGTTGTAAATATGAAGTTTATGCGTATTAATTTAATATATTTGTAAGCAGAAAAATATGTAATATTAATGCGCTACGACAGCATAGCGCCATACGTTACAGGGCATATTGACCGAAAAAATAGAACCTTGGGTTAAAAATGAAAAAATGAATCTTTAAGAAAAGAAACCTAACTTCTTCAAAAGACATTTTGCCTTTTGAAAATGCAGGTTCTGAATTGAAATATCGTTCATTGAAAAATCTGTCATTCAGAAAAATTTGGAATTTTAAATAAATCCTGACTAGGAATAATCCCAGCCATGACTTGAATCTGGAGAACATCAAATACTATGGCTTCGTTTCAAATTGAA
>Ga0307988_1001301_pt1 | contig 14361 bp, 12 predicted proteins | sample EllFjometagen183_FD_203166 | JGI IMG/M metagenome (GOLD analysis project Ga0307988, IMG submission 203166) | Marine microbial communities from Ellis Fjord, Antarctic Ocean - #183 | ecosystem: Environmental > Aquatic > Marine > Unclassified | place: Southern Ocean | collected 2014-10-08 | reverse complement strand
CAACAAAATAGATATAAAATAAACCTTCCGAAATTAAGGGCGAATATTTAGTTTAATTACCTGTAACACCTGGTACTTAATAAGTTAACCTTGTTGTGAAATTTCCTTTTTAAACCCAAAATAAGCGTGTCTGATGATGTATTATGTTAATTTGATAGTATCGGACACATGTGGATAAATCTTCGCTATAGCGGCTTTAACTGCTTTGCTACGTTAGGCAGACTATTGTTTAAATTTCAACTTATTTATTCTTAGCCCCATCGAAGCTCTTAATTTCAATTCGGTTAATAAATGTCACCAAGTATACATCCCCCTCTTTGCGCATTGTTAAGGTGATCCTATGCTTCTTGCATGCTAATAATATTGTATCAGCTTCTCTTTTGTTCATGATTATTTGGTAATCAAATATTTGTCAGCAATATAATTAAAACCATCTTTCTCACAACCAACAAGTCTATCTGGAATTATTATAAATAAACCTACCATCTACATATGTTATAAAGTTTTTCCTATATTTACAAACCCAAAACCCCAACTTATATTCTATACACATAGTATAGATATGTTTTTAAATGTTTAAACATACTTAAATATCACGCATATAATTAATTACAATCAAAATATATAAATAATGTATTGCTCTTATCTACTAGTTGGCAAACATTAAAAAAAATGAAAAAATGAAAAAAATAATTTTTGGAATAATAATCCTTTTTGGTATTCAGAGTTGTAATTCAGTTGATGATTCAAATCCAAATGATTTATTAAAGAACTATATTGATTATGGTTTTAATAAATCATATGAGAAAAGGCACGAATTAATATCTACTGATTCAAAAAAAATATGTTCATTAGGCGAGTATTTAAACTATTATGAAAAACCAGATAGTTTAACTCCAATTAATAATGTTCTATTATCAATCAAAGAACTGCAAGCAGGTAAAAATTATCCATCATATAAACGGTTTCGTACAAAAACTGAAAGTATTATGGAAAATAATGACACTTTAAAATATTTATCATATTGGACTTTGAAGAATGAGAATAACCATTGGCGCGTTGTTTGGTGGGGAAATATATTACAACAATCTGAAAAAAAATATAATAATGGTGATTTTGACGGAACAATAAAACTTTGTGAAAAAATAATAAAATTAGATCCTTATGCGGCTGTAGCATACTCAAAAATTGGATGGTGTTATTATAGAGATCAGAGCAAAAGTTTAAATAAAAGAAAAGAATTAATGCTAAAGAATTTTAAATATACCATTTCTTTAGAACCCGATATCCCAGATCATTATAATTCTCTTGCAAGTTATTATTCAATTATTAACATCTCAGAATTGCAAATTGAAAATTTCAAAAAAGCAATTAAACTATCTTATAATGAAAAACAGAGAAGTTATTTATATGCTAATATGTCAGGAGTTTATTTATTTAATAATAATATCAAAGAAGCTTTTCTAAATATTAAAAAAGCTGTTTCATTAGATAGCACAAGTTCATTTAACTGGTTTAAATATGGAGTTGTATTAATGTTTCAGAAAAAAAATAATGAAGCCAAAATAAAATTTGAAAAGGCTATTGAATTACCACCGATGGAAAATGCGTTACAATTTGGCCTTTTTGCTTCATATGCACAAATCTGTTATGAGGAAAAAGATTTGGAATCTGCTAAAACATATATATTAAAGGCTTTAGAACTCAACCCGTCTGACAAATGGGCTATTAGTCTATATAATAAAATTACAAAAGAAAAAACTCAATAATTTATGGCTAAGAGTGAATTTTTAATTAGGAAACATACACCAAACATATATAATTTTCTACGAAAAAGAAATTATAAGAAGTGGAATGCTTTAGATACATTAATTGAAAAACAATTGAAGGTAAGTGGTACTACGAAAACAAATTTTATCACACTTCTTTTTAAGATTGAGATGAGCAATAACCCTTTTTTAAAATCCTTTGCAACATACATTGACACTTTAGTACAAGAAATCATTGATCGTGTACCAAATAAAGAAAAAAGATTGTGGGATTCATTTAATGGTAAGTTTGACAATATTGAAGATTGGAATTATTTAAATCCAATTGGAGAATTTTCAGTATTAAAAAAACTCATAGATTCAAATTTATATGATCTGATTGAGATTGAAGCCCAATTCCCAAACAATAAACCAAAAGATTTTTTAGTAAAACAAAGAAGCAATAATAAAAATAAATATATTGAAGTTGTCAATATACACATTCCAATCGGAATGAACAATTTTAAAGAAATTAAAAGGCATTTAATCAGTAAAGTATCTGACAAAATAAAAAGAGAAACAAAAAGTATCACAAAAAAAAGATACCTAGAAGATTTGATTATTATTCCTGTTGTTTGGTATTTAGAAACCGTAATGCTGAAAGACGACTATCAGTTTTTTAAGTCTTTTAATGAAACTTTAGGTAAATCTTTCGGCATAAATAAAAACACTTTAGGGTTTTGCACCTATGTGAAAACATCTGAAAATGAATTTATATTTGGAGAAGCAAGTTCAATTATGGAAAATTACATAAAATAACGTTTGCCAACACGCAATATACTCCATAATTTTTGCCGCAGGCGCAACACAAAAATTACGTAGCATATTGCCACCGTTAGGCAACATTAACGTGCTACAAACGAGATTGTTTGTTCAAATTAATATTACAATGTATAAATACAGTAAATGAAATAGATAAAAACTAAAAACACTGAAGATCTTTTATTCAACACCAAAATTAAGACTACAATGAAAGAGAAAATAAATGAATATTATCATAGACTTTATAAATTAGAATATTCAGAAGAAAATATTGCTGAATTATATTCAATCGTTGGTGGTTTGATTTCAACACTAGAAAAGATTGATGACAATAGAAAAACGAACAAGTGCTTACATTTTATTAAGCTCACTCGCGAGAAAGAATTTGATGTATTTGATACAGCATTAAAACAAAATTGGGAAAAGGAATTTAACGAATCTAAGACAAACCTACTTTCAGATTTGAGACATTATTGTTTTCAATATTGGGATCCACTAAAAGATAAAAAATAATAAAATAGTTACTGAATAATTTTTGAGCAGAATTATCATAAACATAAAAAGATTACTTATAACACCCTATACTTAAAAAAATGTATTATGTCACAAATAATTAAATTAGTCCTAATAAGTTTGATTCTGTCAGGATGTTATCATAAAGAAGAACAAACCAAAGATTCTAATAATAGTATTCATGAAAAAACGAATAAAATATCAATTAGTGAGATTTTTTGGAAAGATTATAATGAAATTATTTATTTACTTGCAAATAAGTACAACATAGATACAGTAATTGTTAAACCTCTAATACTTGAATATTTAAAAATACATAACACTGACACTTATTTTATTTTGACTTATGATTTTGACAAGACTAGTAACAAAGAATCTGACGAGACTATATTTACCGATACAGGATTACCTAAAGAGAAAATAAATGTAACAGTCAATAGACTATCTCTTAAATACTCAATAGACAAATCAAAACTATCAAGTTTTCTATATGATTTTTACATTTTTGAAAAACTAAATTCGATCGAATAATATAAAGGGTATAAATATTTTCACTAAAATTAAATATCCAAAGAAGAAAAATAAATAACGTTGCCTAACACGCAATATAATAAATCGGGCAGAAAGTGCTAAATATGAACATTGTAACTATAAATAACCATCGTAGTAAAATGAAAGATTGGTGTTTCAAAATGCCCAACTTATCATAGTGTGCCAAGAATCGACCACAGCAATAAATTGGGTGAATGCTGTAAATAAGATGATAGTAGGTCTATCAAAGTCGTTGTATAGGCGATGGCCCTAAACCACTTCAAAGGTGCTGCGAAACATAAAATGAGTTATTAAGACGGTATGTAAATTGATAGAAAATATAGGAACAGAATAACAATAGGAAAGTGTAAATATGGATTTTGGAATTGATTATACATTGTTCCGTTTAGATAAGGATTTATTTGACCACAAAAGTGGTATACATGGAGTTAACCATACCTATAGGGTAATGTACCATGTGTTGCAGATTGCTCGTGCTACTGGCTTTAAAAGGGATGGTGTTAATGCCTTTTGTGCTGCCTATATACATGACATGGCGAGAGTGCATGATGGTTATTGCACCCAACATGGAACATGGGCTGCCGAAAGAAAATTAGGGTTATATTCTAATTTATTTTATAAGGTTGGATTGAATAATGAAGATTTGGAGAAAGTTGAAATTGCAGTTAAATACCACTCACTTACCGAGGAACTTGAAAAAGGTGATAAAGCATATACCGTAACTGCATTATTAAAGGATGCTGATGCACTTGACAGAATTAGACTTGGTGATGGGGACCTTGATATAAGTTACCTGAGGTTGCCTGAAACCAAGAAGATGGTTAACAACGCAGAGAGTATTTTTTTTGCTACGAACGAGATGAGTTTTGATAGTTTCCCTGAAATACTTAAGTATATTGAGAATTGTAATATAAAATAGCTTGAGCATTAGGCATGAATACTAACTACCAGTCTGTCAGGTATATAGGAGAGTTTTAAAATGACTAAAAGGTCAGGAAAAGGGCTTATATTAGGATTGTTGTAAATGATCATTTTAAGCATTATAATTTAATCCTAAATACTGTTTTTGTTCAATAAAAAAAGTAAAAGAATATAATAATTTGCCTCCTGCTCAACCCGTCAGCTCTTCCAATTTGTTTACCCAACCCATCATACACATAATTGCCACCAATCCTTCCAACCTGCTTCCCATGGCTGTTGTACAAATAATTGTCATCCGCTCTTCCTATTTGACTCCCTGATCTGTCATATAGGTAATTAGGCTGGTAAGCAGTATAATGAATAACAATTTAAACAATTTCGCCAAACACTTATTTGAAATTGATGTGTGTTATTATTAAATGGCAACTTATCCTAAAAGATGGAGTATAATTAAAACTTAAGGGAATGGAAAAATTATGCACGTTATCGAAGATGACTTACTCTCAATGGTTGTTGTTAAAGATGCTGGTGATAAAAAAGAAATTACCATTACTCCTTTTTCTGATTTTGACTGGTGCGGTTTATGTCTTCTGCTATGTTCACAGGATATTTCCCAAAGTCACTCTCAATTTCTCAGTTTTATTGGTAAAAGGCTTAAGGTAGGATGGAATGAATCTTATCTCCTGAAGGTCTTGAATATTAAAGTGTGAGTTTACCTTGATTTGGTTTTATTTATGGTTGTATAAACCATATAATAGATATATCTTTGTTGATGAAACATTTCGTTGACGTCAAACAATTGAAAATTAATAGAGATGGCAAATTTTTATTTTAAAGGATTATCAGAAAGAGGTATATATGAACAATGGCAGAGACATATTGACCAAGCAAATATAATTAATAATATAAGGGATATAACCAAAAAACAAACATCGGAATATACAAAAGCAATAAAAGAATCTACTGCAGAACAAGTTGGAATAATGAATGCTTCGACAAATGCAATATGCGGAACCTTGTCAGAAGGATTTGGAATGATTGATCATCATCTTAAAGATATTACTAGAGGAGTTCATGAAATTAATAAATCCATTGAATCCCTAACTAGTCTACTGGATTGGCATTTACAAACAATAACTCTTGAACTAAAATACAATAATCTATTATCTCAAAACATTGCTCTACTTCTCCGCGAACCAGACTCTGAAAAGGTCAGGCGAAAGAATATTGAAAGGGGGTTGAAGTTTTATAATGATGCTTTTAAAAATTCATTTTTTTTCGATGATGCATTATTGTTTTTTACTAAAGCAATTGAGGAAAACCATACAGACTACATTGTCTTGCATAAATTGGGCTGCATTTATCTATATTCAAAAACTCATTTGAACTTTGATGAGTCTATTAGACACTTCAGCTTGGCTACCACATATTCAGAGGTTGACACCAATACTGATTCAGTCAGATTAGCAAATATTCTTGCAGGAGATGTTACAAAACCTTTGAATCGCCAGATTCCTACTATTGATGGTCTTAAATACATTACAGGTGAATCTTATATGCAGATTTCAATTGTTTATTACATACAAGGAAAGTTTCAAGATTCAATAAAAAATGCGGAAAAAGCTTTTAGTATAGCACCCGAATTATTGGAAGCAGGTTTTATCTTATCAAAATCCTTAGCAGCATCAAACCTAAATATAGAAGCAGCAAAAATATTAAAACCAATCATACAGAAAGATAAAAATTATTCAATTAAAACTGTTTTAGACAGAGACCTTTCCCCCAAGCCTGAAATATTAAATATCCTTGAAGAATTAAGAGGTGAAGAAAGAGTCAAAACAGCTAATCTTTTAGTTAAATCAAATCAACTAAGAAAACATTCAATACAAGAGTGGAAAATTCAAGAATCTACTCTATTTAACGAATTTCAGGGATTGATAACTAACATTGAGATGGCGGAAAAAGATATCAAAAATGATAATTATCTAAGTTATTTACAAGCTCAAGAGCGCCTGAATCTATTTATTTCACTCTTACAGAACTCAATACTAAATCGAAGAAAAAATGAATTAGCTTCTCAAATTGAAAGCAAAATTGAAAATGTACAGTATTTCTTGTCTTATGATCGAAAGGATAATAATTCGATTAAAATAAATGAATATCTAGAAGTCAATACCCTCAAAAGAAAATTAATAAAAAATCAACTTAATGAAATTATAATCAGTTATAAACCTAGTTCAAGCAATTTTGAAACCTTTAAGAATTACAGAAAGAGGTTAAATACAATGCAATACGAAATTGATATTATTCAAGAACGAGGTGAAACAAAACTTAAGAATTTACAATTTCTAAAATTTTTAAAGGTTCTATTTCGTATCATTATTGTAATCATTTTTTTCCTTCTTGGTTATTTTTTCATATCGGGTTATTTTGATTGGATGTCATATAATGGATGGCGGTATTTTACATTGCTGTTAAGCATTCCATTTATTTTTGCATTCTTTGTGGGATTCATTAGCTCTGCAACAGAAGACAAATGGGATTTTTTAGATCGATTTACTAAGAATTTACTACTTAGAGATTAAGGGGAAGATGTTCAAATTTTGCTGGATACTGGATAGCCAATTCCTTTGTCTACAGTTTAAGAATTGGCAATGGTTCATCAGATAAACCAACTGAAGAAGAAAAGTTGAATTATTTTTATCCAAATCAGAAAAGAAACTTTCTTTCTTATTTTCTAAATGAACAACGAGTTTAATTAATACAAAGTTATGATTGCCTTATTTTTTTTTAATAGGCTAATGTTATAAGTACGGTTAAGATTATTGTGACCTTAATGATATTATGAAAAAATGACTGAAATTGCAGCTCGGGGCATTCATAACGGGTTTGAGGTTAAAGCCCAACAATAATTCTGGTGACATCCGTGAAGATAAAACTCACTGAAATACTCGCTACAGTCATTTAGGGGGCGCTCAGTGGCTTTGTTTGCTCAATGTAGTAAATAAATATAATATGCTATTAGAGTGCGTTAAAACGTCTTATTTTAAGCTTTGTAGTTTCGCTTATACCATATTAATACTCATCCTCATTAAAGAAGAAATCCTCTTTTGTTGGGTAATCAGGCCATAGCCTAGTAAGAATTAGCAAATAAGTTTTGATGATATATATCTTTTTAATGAAATTCCAGTTTCAAAGTTTTGCCACTTAGATCCTGATATTAGGGAATCCAGTTATTTGAATCGATCTATTTAATAAACCTGCCTTTAAGCAAATCAACCATATTTTCTATAGAATTTTCCAAGATATATGTAAGCATATTTACACCACCTTCATTGGTTTCATACTCCATTTCATCAATATCATCACCAAGCCTTGCCGTAAAATAGCCACCCATGCCATCATCAACAAATAAATTGTTAGCAATTGCCCATGCTAAATGTATATCCATTTTTATGTTTCCCGATTGATATTCTATCATCATATCTGTAGTTTCCTGATCATGAATTGTATTCAGACATTCCCTGATATCATCTGGTGTCATTGCCTCCCAATCAAAATAGAGTAATTTCTGGTCTTTTTTCTTTTTCATATACAGATACTTTTCTTTGGTGGTTTAAATTAATTACACTTAATTTATAACAAAATTAGTTAAAAATGTTATACATTTATAGCCAATAACATATTTGCAGTTTTTAAAGTAATTTCTTTTTATCTTTATTTACCTAAAAACATCAGAGGATGTCACAAAAATGAAAATTGTGGTACATAACAATAAACACGAAGATGATAGTATTGTTAAGGGTATACTTCGGGATGACCCAAAAACAATCAAAGCTATCTATAATGATCAATTTGGTAAAATAAATGCTATGGTTAATAATTTTCATTTTATAAATATTGATGCCGACGATGTCTTCCAAGAGGGACTCACCAGAGCTATCATTAATATACGTAAGGGAGTATTTAAGGGTGATAGTACTTTCTCAACATATCTGTATAGTATTTGTCGCAATATATGTCTGAAGGAATACAACAGAAATAAACACTTACAAGCATCTGAATTAAATGACATTAAAGAAGACTTGCAGGACGATTATTTCGATGAGATACAGCTTATGTTAAAGCTGAAAGATAGTATCGACGACAAATGTAAATCCATAATTGATTTAAGATTTGGCATAGGTAACTCTACACATATGGATAATAAAATTGTGAGGTTTGAGGAAATTGCTAAAAAACTAAATATTAGTTCCGATAATGCTAGGCAGCGATTTGGTAGATGTTTCTCCAAGCTTAAAGAATTACTATTAAGTAACGCACAATTTAAACAACTAATAGACTGAAATCATGAACGAAAAAGACACAAGACTGATTGAGGACTACATTGATGGAACCTTGTCGCAAGAGCAAAAGATTATATTTGAACAGCGGCTTAAGTCTGACAAAGATTTTGCTTATAACTATGATTCACGCTTAAGGGCCTCGAAACTTTGGCTTGACGCCGACGAATACAAAACAACTCACGACAGTATTAGAAGGTTAATCAAGAATGAAAACAGATCCTTCTTCATAAGAAACCGCTACTATATTTTTTCTGTTGCAGCATCAATCATAGTCCTTATGGGTATATACTTATTGGTTTATGACAGAAGCGACAATGGTATCAAGCAAGATCAATTTGCAAACACAAACGATAAAGCAATTACTTTCGCTTCTGACAAACCAAATATTCTAACATCAATCGACAGTGTTAATTCATCTACAGTACTCATATCACCAAAAAATGGTGACGCATTTATAAAAGATTCAGCTGTTACTTTTGTTTGGAGTTCTAGCTATAACCATGACGACACCTTGTTTATTTGTAGTTCTCTTGGTATGACTTCTCAGTTAAAACTGCGAATTGATTTATCCGATACGGCTTATACCATCAAATATCCTCAGCTCAATGTAGGTAAGTACTTATGGTATATATCTGATAGTACAAATTATGAAGAATTTAATGTGACTGATAGATAATAGCAATATGAAAACAATGGTATCCATCAAAGTAATCCTTAATAGTTTGATTTTATTGTTATTACTGCTTCCAATATCCGTGTCAGCACAAGAGGGAGAAGTTAAAAACGATTATCAAAAGTCTTTCGACGAGTTTAATACATCCATAAACACTGAGTTTACCAATTTTAAATCAAAAAATGATTCGATATTCTATCAATTTTTAGAGCAATCATGGCTAGAGTTTGAACTTTTTCGTGACAAACGACAAAGTATTCCTAAACCAGTGGATCAACCTATTTCTAAGCCAACAAAAACTAAAAATAGCACCATAAAACCAATAGAGAGGAAAACCATGCTTCAGGATACTGGAAGACAGTTAATACTGAATGGTAAACCTGCCAGCTATCAAGCAAAAGCAGTTGTAAACCTGCCAGATATTCCGACTACTATAGTGGATTTCTACGGCCTTAAGATCGAGATACCCGAGCAAGAACAAACTATACCTCAATATACAGTTATATCAAATTCAGATATTGCATCTTACTTTAAAAATGCTAGTAATAACGACTATTTATCAATAACAATAGAACTACTGCAAAATATGGCAATTGACGGAAGTTTAAATGGCTGGGGCTATACTGAACTGTTGAGACAGGCTTCTGCAAACCTATACACTGATACAAACCATCAAGTCTTATTTACATGGTATGCACTATTAAAAAGCGGATATGATGCTAGAGTAGCTTATAGTAATACCGACATTTTTCTATTGGCTACATTTGATGTTCCTATTTTCTATAACTCATATTTTATATCGAACAATAAAAAGTATTTCATTATCCCTTTTAATTCTCAGAAAGGTGATGTGGAATCAGTAAGATCATACGATGGTGAATACCCTAGTGAATTAAGTAGACTGTCATTATATTTTCAAAATCTACCTTCATTTACTAACATGCCTGCGTATAGAGAAGTACAATATCATGATGATACAATTACATTAGCCTACAATTCAAATCTCAAGGATTATTACAGCAGCTATCCTGAGTGTGATCTGTCAGTTTACTTTCCACCACCACTATCCAATATTGCTATCTCAAGCCTTTCCGAATACATTGTCCCAAAACTTAAAAATAAAACTGAGGTCGAAAAAGTGAATTTCTTACTCGATTTTATCCAGTATGCTATAGACTATAAAACTGATGTAGAGCAATTTGGATCGGAAAACTACTTGTTTGCTGAGGAATCGATATTCTACCCTTATGCCGATTGTGAAGATAGAGCGGTTCTACTTGCTCAATTGGTTAAACATTTCCTTGGATTAAAGACGATAGCTATCATATACCCTGGTCATGTTTCGTTGGGTGTAAACATAAATGAAACAATTGATGGAACCTCAGTAGTTTATGATAATCACAATTACTATATTGCTGATCCAACATACATTGGAGCAAAGATTGGAATGGTAATGCCCGAATATGAAAACACAACCCCTGAGGTTATCGAATTTTAATACCTTTGACTCCTTAACCCCAACTGCAATGATCACCTATATCAAGACATCCATAAAATACATCCTAACAATAATTGTTGCATTTCATATTTCGTTAACTTTTTCTCAAACTGTAAGGTCGACAGGTGAAGCTCAGGTTCGTATGGAAGATAATATGACCTATACTGAAACTCGTGAATATGCTGAAGAACTAGCAAAGATTAATGCCATTGAAAATGCTTTCGGGACATACACTGAGCAACAAATGGATATGACCATAAAAGATGGTAAAACATCGTATAATATAATTGGTTCTACAAAAGTTAGAGGGGGCTGGATCAAGACTCTAGATATCAAATTTACTGAAGACTTTAAAACAGAGAAAAACAATAATGAAACAGTAAATGTAAAATATATTACATGTAACATCAAAGGTCTAGTGCGGAAAAGTTTACCGAAGGCAAAACTTGACTATGAAATACTTAATCATCCCGATATCCATTCACGAACGACAAGTTTTTATCACGAAGAACAGCTTTATGTGTTTTTTAAAAGTCCAGTAAAGGGATGGCTTTCGATTTTCCTTGAAGATGATAATGCAGTTTATCGACTGCTACCTTATGTGAATATGCGTGATGAATATCAAAGTGGAGTATCTGTTAAATCTGATACTGATTACCTCTTCTTCTCACCAGATGATAATTCTTTCCTTGGCAATTATGTTGATGAGCAATTAATATTATCACTAAAACAGGATGTTGAATACAACTACATTTATATTGTTTTCTCCGAAGATGAATTTGCCAAACCAACACTTGACGGAGTGACCAAAGTTGATGGTAGGATACTTCCAAAACAGTTAACATCAAATAAGTTCCAACAATGGCTTTCTGATAATAGAGCTACTTCTGAGAAGTTTCAGGATATTAAGATAAAGATAAGTATTGATCAGAAAGATTATTAATGTAGTGGTTTCTGTCACATTTACTATATTTACCGTACCAAAAACCAAAAAGATTAACAGTACTAAAGATTAAGTAATGAAATTAAAGCTACTTCTAATATCAATAATCCTAACTTTTACAGTAGTCTTTTCCTGCAAGAAGAAACCTGATATAACAGGTGGTAATAAGATTATTATTGGAGCTACAACAACTGATAGCACAAGTTACTTCAATGCAAAAATTAGTACTACGACTAGTGATTTAGGAGGTAATATTATATCTCAACACGGCCATTGCTGGAGTAAACAAGAAGAACCCACAATAGCAGATTTCAAAACATCCCTTGGCGAACTTACTCAACCAAAGAAAATAATAAGCGAACTAACAGATCTTGATGATAATACCACTTACTATGTTCGTCCATATCTAACCAATAGTGCAACTACCATATACGGTGAAGAGACGTCTTTTAAAACTCTAAAAACTGGTATCCCTAGCTTATATACCAATGAAGTCAGTAATATTACCTTAATATCAGCCGAATGTGGTGGAGTAGTAACCGTGGATAGTGGTTTAATGGTTACAAAACGAGGTTTATGCTGGTCGCTTGATTCAATCTTTAGCATTGAAACCTGTATTGATACAATAGTTTTAGGCGATGGTTTGGGCAGTTTTGTTGGACAGATAAAAAACCTTAGCGAAGGAAACCTGTATTATGTAGCAGCTTTCGCAATTAACGATAAAGGAGTTGGTTATGGAGAAGTTAAAAAGTTCTCAACAGTAGCTAAAACCTTACCTGAAGTTACCACCACCACTATATCAGAAATAAATGCCGTTGGGGCCACTTCTGGTGGAGATGTTACAAGTAATGGACTTGGAACAGTTACAGCGAGAGGAATTTGCTGGAGTACAACTAATAACCCAACATTAGAAAATAATATCGGGTTCACAACAAATGGTAGTGGATTAGGCACATACGTTAGCAGTCTTTATGGGTTAAATGAAAATACAATTTACTATGTGACTGCCTATGCTACCAATGAGAAAGGGACTGCCTACGGACAGGTACTCGAGTTCTCAACATTAGAGATTACCCTTGCTGAAGTTATTACCTCAAACATCACAAACTTAACTATGTATTCAGCTCAAAGTGGTGGTGACGTAACAAGTAATGGAAATGGAAATGTAACAGCACGTGGTATCTGTTGGAGTACAACGTCCAATCCAACAATTGCAGATAACCATACTTCAGATGGAACGGGGACTGGTGTATTTGAAAGTGGAATATCAGGTCTGACTCCCATAACCCAATACTTTGCAAGAGCATACGCTGTAAATGAGGCGGGAACATCTTATGGAAACGAAGTTAGTTTTGCAACCTTATCAAGTGCAATATTACCCTCAGTTACAACTACAGAGGCAACAAATATTACCCAAACCACAGCTTCAACAGGAGGTAACGTAACATCCGACGGTGGTGGAACTGTATCAGCCAGAGGAATATGTTGGAGCACATCTCCTAACCCAGATTTGACGGGGAATCATTCAACTGATGGTTCAGGTACTGGGCCATTTGTAAGTAATATCTCTGATTTAACACAAAACACTACTTATTATGTTAGAGCTTATGCTACAAATGCTGAGGGAACAGCGTATGGTAATCAAATTCCTTTTAATACTCTAGCAAATCCTGTATTACCCACAGTAATTACAGAAACTGTTACTAATATCACCCAGACAACAGCAAACAGCGGTGGTGAAGTAACATTGGATGGTGGTGCAGACGTAACAGCCAGAGGAGTATGCTGGAGCAGCACCTCTATTTATCCTGACATTGATGACTCTCATACTACAGATGGTAGCGGAACAGGGACATTTACAAGTTTACTAACTAGCTTAACTCCTAATACATTCTATTATGTCAGTGCATACGCAACAAACAGTGTAGGAACTTCCTATGCTAACACTCAAACATTTATGACATCGGATACTCCAACAATACCAACTGTTACTACTGCCGAAGCCTCAAATATTAGTCAGACTGGAGCTACCACAGGTGGTACCGTTCATGCAGATGGTGGAGCAAATGTAACAGCACGAGGAGTATGTTATAGTACTTCATCAAATCCAACATTATCTGATGCTCATACTACAGATGGAACTGGACTTGGCGCATTCATTAGCAACCTTTCTGGACTAAATCAAAATACACAATATTATGTTAGAGCTTATGCAACCAATAGCGAAGGTACAGCTTATGGAGAAGAAATAACCTTTATCACTTTATCTGATGTTTCTCTTCCAACAGTATCAACTGATGAAGCAACGAATATTGCCCAGACAACTGCCACAAGCGGTGGAGATG
>Ga0307988_1001299_pt1 | contig 14375 bp, 11 predicted proteins | sample EllFjometagen183_FD_203166 | JGI IMG/M metagenome (GOLD analysis project Ga0307988, IMG submission 203166) | Marine microbial communities from Ellis Fjord, Antarctic Ocean - #183 | ecosystem: Environmental > Aquatic > Marine > Unclassified | place: Southern Ocean | collected 2014-10-08 | reverse complement strand
AGATACTGAACTAACAGATATATATAATTCGCTGGAACTTATTGATATAGGAAAAGTTTCAATTGACAGCTTTATTACAGACGGAAATGTTTTTAATACTGATGATGAATTTGAAAAAATGAAAAAGCATTGTAGAATCGGATACAAAATCGCCTCATTATCATACGAAACGTCCCATCTGGCAAGGGTGATTTTAAATCATCATGAAAATTGGGATGGTTCAGGATTTCCACAGGGAATGAGCGGAAATTCAATTCCATTTTTATCAAGAATAATCCGCATTATTGAATATTATGATACCCTTATTTTCAATAATAAGCAGCTTTTATCTCAACAAATTATTGAAGATTTAGAAATGAAAAAGGGGAAACTTTTTGATCTGTTAATAACAGAAAAGTTTTTAGAATACTTATTAGAGTCATCAAAGTGAGTACACCGGTGGAGCAGTGCGCGTTGACCGCTCAAATTGAGCACTCCATCCGGCAAGCGAGTGCATGTTAACCGGACAGAGTGCAATCATCATCTTAATCTTCAGTATTTACTCGCATCATTCATTTCCTTTGCCACCTTTTCGTGCAGAATGGATACCATGACGTTCACGCATTGAGATGCTGCCTTCTATCATGATTTCATAGGAGTTAGGTATAATCCTATCGACAATTGCTTCAGAAAGCGTTGCGTCTTCTTCACCGCCAATACGTGTGCACCAGCCTTCAGGCTGGAACTGCGTGCAGAAAATCATAGAACCACGAATAGTCCTGACTTCGATAATCTCAAGAAGCTCCCTTGCCTGGTTACTGTCCAATGGTGACAGCAGGAATTCGTCCAGGATTAATAGGTCAACCTTTTGTATACTCTTCTTGAACTTGTTAAATGTACCTTCCATTCTAGCTACAGCCAGTTCGTTCAGTAAATCCGGAATACGGATGTATTTCACCGACCTGAAGTTCCTGCATGCCGCAATACCAAGTGCATTGGATATGTAGGTTTTACCATTGCCGGAAGCACCTTTAAGAATGATGTGGTGATTATCAGTAATGTAACTGCAGGAGGCAAGATTCAGCATTTGGCTGCGGTCAAGTTTACGATCCTGATGATACTCGATGTCTTCAATACATGCTCCGGGAAATCTGAAACCTGCCGAACGAATAAGTTTTTGCTTTTTATTGGCTCTGCGTTTCTCCCATTCCTTGTCTACCAGCATCCCGAAACGGTCTTCAAAGGTAAGATTATCAAAATCATGAGAAGCACATTGATCCTGAAAAGCACTTGCCATACATGACATCCTCATATCGTGAAGTTTATCTATAGTCGATTGTTTAAGCATCACTGATCACCTCCCTGGCTGTAAGAGGATTTTCTTGTAATACCGTACTGCGCAGAAGGCTTCGGTTTATTGGCTTTTGGTTTAATCTTGTCCTGACCGTTCTTGAGGATTGTTTGAATATTCTTTATGCTTGGGCTGGGTGTATATGACAAAGCTTTTGTGCATGCCGCCTCCAAACGTGTAGTCGAGTAACGATCAGCCAGTTTCATTAGTGAAGCACATGATTTGTAGCCTTGTTGTTCCACTTTGCGTGAGTATAGAAAGTTCTTAACAACGACTGATGTAGAACTGCCGATATCGCTTGCCCATTGAATAAAAGACTCGGTATTGTAGTTTAAGTATTTACGATGGTTCTCCGGCATATGTTCCGGAACATATATCGGTTCCAAAGAGTAGTTGACACGAACATGTGATGCAATCCTTAAGTGGTGATAGAATGCTTCAATACATTTTTCCGTCACTCTGATTTCGATTTCCTTACCAATGTATTCATGCGGTACCGAATATTTGCAAATACCATCCGTTATGAGATAATCGGGTTGTATGGTGGCATCTGACCAGATGGCTGTTTCATACCGGGAGGCAGGCAAAGGCATTAAGAAGGGTTTTTCTTCTTCTTCAAAAGCGCTAAGTCTGCTTCCTTCCTTTTTTTGAAACGGCTTTTCGTTAAATTCCTTTAGCTTCTCGCGTATCGCTTCATTCAACTCAGCATAAGTGAAGAATTTACGATTACGAAGTGCAGCGATAATCCATGTGGCAATAACTCCGACAGTGCCTTCCGCAGATGGTTTGTCCTTGGGAGCCCGTGGTCTTGCCGGAATGATTGCCGTTCCATAGAACTCAGCCATTTCATGGTAGGAACGATTTAATATCAGTTCCGAATAAGTATTCTTGATGACACCTGTTTTCAGGTTGTCCGGAACAAGGATGCGTGTGACGCCTTCAAAATACTGATATGCATGGATATGGGCTTCGATCCAATGATTTGATTTCATATCCGGAAATGCTTCTGCGTAACCATAAAGGCTACACGGCAGGCTTGCAACAAACACATATGCTTTCATGAGTTCGCCTGTGATGTTGTTCGTGACATACAACGTATTTCCAGCCCAATATGTAAAGTCCAGTTAAATGTAAAGTTGACAATACTCTGTTAATGTAATTATTGCGTTGCACTGTTCCCTCTTTATCTTTTTGAGTGTATAAATTATATATTACGAAAGGAGATTTTTATGGAACTATTATATGGTATTAATAACCAGATTGAACAATTGCAAAACTTTCTTGAGGAAAAAGATTTTGCCCAGAGTACAATCCACTATTATCAAGGATGTTGGAAACAGTTGATATTGTTTGCAAACGAACAAAGAATCAATGAATACACAATTGCCCTTGGAAAACAATTTTTACTAGATTTTTATAGCACAGAGCCTAAATATGAATTAATAAAAAAGTTCAATCGTGCTGTAAAACTTTTAGAAACCTATGTCATGAAAGGTGAAATTCCAGGACCAATCAAGCGAGCTTCAAGTATTTCAGCATCATTCAATAATGTGTATCAGAATTATGTACAATCACTTATTAGTAAGGGGCAAAGTGCGAAAAGTATAAAAACCAAAAAATCTAGAGTGAGAAAATTTCTTCAATACCTCGAATCAGAAGGCATACTTACTTTATCATCACTTGAAAAAAAAGAAATCATAAGCTTTATGTTATATCTTAAAAACGTTTATTCTTCTAGCGGGAGGGGCAATATACTCTATACACTTAGGGATTTTTTATCTTACTGTGCTATTATTGGTGAAACATCATCTAATCTATCAACTATTATCAAATGTATTTATACCAATTCGAGAGAGACTATACCTTCTGTTTATTCTCAAGAAGAAATGAAAAACCTACTTTCATCAATCAATAGGGATACAACAAAAGGAAAAAAAGATTATGCTATTGTAACTTTATTGACTGTGTTTGGATTGCGCTCTGGTGATGTCATCCAGTTAAAACTTGATGACATCAAATGGAAGAAGAAATGCATAGAGTTTTACCAGCACAAAACAGGAGTTTTTGCACAGTTACCTATGCCAGATCAAGTCCAACTTGTACTTATGGATTATCTGAAAAATAGCAGACCAAACTCAGAATTCCTGAATGTTTTTCTCAGATCTAGAGCACCTTGTGTTCCTTACAGTGATACTGGTTACATATCCCGTATTGTGTCAGGTTACTTTTATACTTCAGGAATTAAAATTAATGGACGTAACCATGGTCCTCATTCATTGAGACACAGTATGGCAAGTGCCTTACTTGAAAATGAAACAACTCTTCCTGTTATAGCGAAAGCACTAGGTCACACCAATACTAAAAATACAAGCCATTACCTCAGAATCGACATAAAGCGTCTTCGTACCGTAGCACTGGAGGTGCCATTATGAAAAATACAGAAAGAAAAATTCGATTTGAAGATGGTGTTTTCAAAGATACCTTTTTAAAATTCATTGAATACAAACAAGGCTTAGGATTTAGCTATGGAAATGCAGCTCAATCATCTCTTAGCAGAATCAATTCATTTCTCAACCATATTGGCTGCGAATATCTCACTCTCACAAAGGAAGTTGTTATGAGGCTTGCTTCTTCAAGAGAAGGAGAATCACCTGCAACCCGTATTAAAAGGATATGTTACCTACGTCATTTAGCCAGCTTTATGCAGGAGATAGGTTATGAAGCATATGTGTATCCTTCACATTACAACATGGTTTTTCATGATAGCTTTACACCATATATATTTTCTAGAGAGCAGATGAAAGTTATAATACGCTATGCTGATATGCTTTCTCCAAAAGTCTGTTCCCCACGGTATCATCTGGTGTGGCCCGCATTCATCCGTGTTCTGTATGGTTGCGGATTAAGGCTATCAGAGGCATTAAACTTAAAAATAGTCGATGTTGATCTTGTTGTAGGGGTTCTACTTATTGAAAAATCCAAGAATGGAACTAGCCGTTACGTGCCTGTATCACATTCACTTAAAAATTATTTGATTAAGTATTCTTTGGCAATGACATTTAAATATCACGATGACACTTTCTTTTTTCCTGCACCAGATGGTGGTCATTATGCCCCAAGCACTGCTAGAGATCGAATCAAAGGATTTTATAAAATTGCAAGGATTCCCAAACTAGCTTCAGGTAACTACCCAAGAGTACATGATATTCGGCACACTTTTTGCTGCCATACTTTGATTAAAATGCAGGAATTGGGACATGATTTGTACTACGCATTACCGATACTATCTGTTTATCTAGGGCATCAGGGAATACGTGATACAGAAAGGTATCTTCATCTGCCAGTATTCCTGTACAGAAAAATATTGGACAACTCTAGCAAATTATTGAATAACATAATACCGGAGGTGACTGATGAAGAATCGTTATGAAGTTCCTGATTACCTCCAGATGTTTTTTTCTACCTATTTATACCAGCAACGCGGACTGAGTTCCAATACGATTAGTGCTTACAGTTATTCTCTTCTTTTGTTTCTAAACTATTATCAGAATAGTATGGGAATACGACCTGACAAGATAACTTTTTCAGACATAAACAAGGAGTCTGTCATCGGATTCTGTGACTGGATTGAAAATACCAAAAAGTGTTCTGTGTCAACACGAAACCAACGATTAACCGCGATACATGCATTATTCCGATATATTCAAGGAGAAACACCAGTGCATTTATCATTATGTAGGGACATTCTATCAATAAAGCTGAAAAAGTGTAAAAAAGAACCGCCACACTATCTTTCAGTGGATGCGATTAAATCCATACTTAGTAGTCCAAACCCTAATACAAAAGAAGGATTACGTGAATTGGCCGTTATAGCTCTTTTATACGATTCCGCAATAAGAGTTCAAGAACTAATTGATTTGAAACTTGGCGATACTTTCATAAAAACTCCTGCAACTGTCAAAGTTCTTGGAAAAGGTAATAGAACCAGGATAGTTCCCATTTCAAAAGCTACAGCAAAAATAATCAAACTTTACATTAAAAAATATAATATTAATGATGCAGGTGAAATTCTGTTTTTTAACAGGAGCGGAAATACTCTTACTCGTATGGGAGTCAATTACATTCTTAATAAGCATATCAGACTAGTTGAATTAGAGAATTCAGACCTAATAACAATTAAAGTGACTCCGCATATTTTGAGGCACTCCAAAGCCACCCATTTACTTGCAGATGGAGTGAATTTAATCTATATTCGAGACTTATTAGGTCATACCTCAATCACAACAACAGAAATCTATGCAACTTCAAATCCTGAGTTTTTAAGAAGGGCAATTGAAAAATCATCGATTTTGATTGAGGATCAAAAAATTAGTACATCAAAAAAACAAGAATTAGCAGAATTTCTAAAAAGTTATTGTATTTAATCCCTCTAATAAATGTAAAGTTATCACTATCAGAACATCAGTAAAACGATGAATTAAGGCGGTAACTTTACATTTAACTGGACTTTACATATTGGGCGAAATGTAAAGATTTACATTTAGCCCAATCAACTTCCATCTTTTCACCGGGTTTATGGTGAATGCGGAGAGTTGCTTTCTTGGATGCGGCATAAGCGTGGTACTTGTCATTGAATTGTGTGCTCTGGTAAGGTATGGTCTTCTCAGTTTCACAGCTGAGGCAATATTCAGCCCACAACAAAGAGAGAGTCACTCCTGGTTTAGCCAGCTCCTTGTGCACATATTCATAGTCCGGGAGTTTCCGTTCTTCACGAGATTTGCGTTTTGGATACAGAATCGCCTGCAGATCTTTGTTTGTCAGTTTCTCAGGAATCGGCCAACCGATTTTTAGTTCTTCAGCAAGGTTGTATACGTCCGCTACTGTGTTTCGTGAGCTTCCGACACTGACAGCCACATGTGAATTGCTGTGATTCAAACTTTTCAGTCTGATGATTTCTCGATAATTTATCATAATTATCGACCTCCTAAGGTAATAGTCACGCTAAAAAGCGTGCTATTAACCAGTATATGGTAACAAGGAGTAAACTGCACTGAGTCCGGATAGAGCGCACTGGTTTAGCGGTTAAAGTGCTCAAATTGACCGGTCAGCCTGCACTAATCAAACGGCGTACTCAATCAAAGGTATAAACATATAGATATGTCAAGTTTATTGCCTATTCCAGTTAAATTAAATTAAAAAACTGCAAGTATCAGCTATGATATAATGTAGCAAATATTCAGTATCGGAGACAGTATGGATAAAGTTGAAGTTGAAGTTGAACTTAATGAAAAAGATGTAATAGAGTTTCAAAAGGCTCATTATGCAAAATTAATCAGCCCACGCATGAGATATACAATAATTGGTATTATTGCAGTCCTTTTTATTATAAATGTAGCTATGGATATAATAAGCGGTACCTATGTCAGTATGACTGCCGGAATGCTATTAGTAATTCTGCTTGTTATCCTTAGTACTCCCGTGTTACTTCGTATGAATGCTAAAAGCAGTCTTAAAACTAATAAGATGTTGCTTGCAAAGCAGACTTATACATTAACAAAAGAAACAATAGCCTCTATTTCTGAGTTCAACAGTCTTGATTCTAATTGGATTCAATTAAGCGAATTTCGCGAATCAAAGAATCATTTTCTATTTTATATTGGGCGGAGTCAGGCTTTTTTGGTTCCGAAAAGATGCCTTGATAACAACGAAGATAAAATGGCATTCATTAGGGAATGTACAAAGGCAATTCCGGCTCCTGAAAAAAAGTTCAATCTTTTTAAAGTTGTAATGATAGTATCTCTGATTCTTACAGTAATTATGTTTATTATAATTGTAATAATCACACTGACATAAGATGAAATAAAATATTTAAAACAACTTTATCGACAGGATGACATATTTGATTTATAAGATTCTTTTGGTGGAATGATTTTCTGAAGCTGAGTAAAGAAGAACTTGTTGAGCTTTATGAGAAGATGGGTTTCGAAATATTCGCAACAGGAATGAGAATTTAGTAACATTATTATTGTTAAAATCCACATGTATTTACATGTGGATTTTTTATTATTGATTTTTTATAAGGGGCAGGTCTGACTTTGAAGTTGTTTAATATGTGGTCAGGTCTTCTTTGGCTATGGATAATTCTAAATAAGTTTAGTTTGTATTGAAATATGTTGATATAATGTTTGTGTGAGTAAAAATGGGGGGATTTTTATGAAACCTTTTATAAGTATGAGATTAAATGTCGATCAGCAAATGAACTTTAATAATCTCCAGGATTTTGTTGATATTTTTAATCATAACCCCGGTAGCTGTGATGAAGTATGGTTTTCTACATATTATGGGTATCCATTGAAAGAAAAACACTCTTATATGGCAAACCGATTGTTAGGATGCGCTGATTTACTGAGAAAAAATGACATAAAAGTCAGTCTACAGATTTCAAATACAATAGGACACAGTAGTATGCATGAGACAACCGATATCTCTGGATTTGAATGGGATTCTTTTGTAGGATGCAACGGAGAAATATCAAAAAAATGCTGTTGTCCCCGGGATGAACGATTTTTAACATATATCCTTGAGACAACGAGATATTATGCTAAGCTTTTACCGGATTATGTTTGGATAGATGATGACCTTCGTATGAATAATCATTCTCCGGTTAAATACGGGTGTTTCTGCGACAGATGCATAAACTATTTCAATTTAGAAAATGATAGTAATTATTCTAGAAACGAACTTGTAGATGCCATAAATAAGGATATTAATTTAAGGGATAGGTTTATTAAATTTAATCAGAGATCACTTTGGGGAGTAGTTAAAGCAGTTACTGATGCTATATTGCCGGTTTCGCCGGATTCTTCTATAGGTATTCAAATGACTACATATCCTAGTACAACATTTAACGGAGATAATTTCGATTTTTTGATGGGAAAAATATTGGAGCATACCGGAAGGCCAGCAGCTATTAGACCGGGAGGCGGGTTCTATGACGATCACCAACCCCGCAATGTTTTAAAAAAAGGATTAAAATTATCTTCTGCAACTCAGAGAAAAACTGGTGAGGTGGAAGTTTCACAAGCAGAAATTGAAAACATACCACACACCTTTTCAGGTAAGTCTATTAAAGGTACCCTTATAGAATCTGCAGTGTATCTGGCATTTGGGTGTACTTCATTAAGTTTTAGTGCTTTTATGTCACAAAATGAAAAGGCTACCTTTTATGAAAGGTTGTTAGGCGGATTGTCTCGATGGGGCAGTTTTCTTAGAGATTATGAAAAATTAAACAGAGGTACTGAAAATGGCGGAGCTGGAATTGTATTAAGCGTAAGTCATAATAAGAAACCCGGTTCATCCAAGGCACCCTTTGAATGGAATGGTTATAAAGGAGAAGATATCTTTTCTATGATGGAGTATGGCGTGCCTTTAGCTTGGTACAGTAATAATACACCTGTGGCGTTGCTGCACTTTAGTGAAGTTGATGCATTGTCTGATGATGAAATATATGAACTCTTTTCCAAAGGTGTAATTTTAGATCCGGCTGCTGTATTGAAATTGAATGAACGTGGACTTTCAGAAATTTTAAACATAGATATAGAAGAATTTGATGTAATGGACTGCTGTGATATTGTTTCAAGGCACCCTTTCAACAGCGAGTTCGGGGGACAGGTCTGGCACAATTATTACACTATGAGCAAAGATCCTAAACCAATGATATTGCATCCTAATAATAAAGAGGCAATAGTGCTTGGTAATTTTATACAGAGAAAAAACAATTCTGTAATCAGAGGGGTTTCGTCAGTAATCCAGAAGACTTCGTTAGGAGGAAAAGCAGCTGTGTTTTCATATAATCCATGGACGAACTATGTAAATTCGGCACGCAGATACCAGATTATGGAAAGTCTTGACTGGTTAAGCAATGGGTCAATGCCGGTAATAATGAAGAACCCGGCTCAGGCTGTTATAATTCCTCGTGTTGATGAACAAGGCACCCTTGTAAATGCAATGGTGATAAATATTGGGCTTGATGATATAACAAACATGGAAGTTTATTTGCGGGCTGAGGACAGGGCCGGATTTGAATGGATTCAGCCGGAAAGTAGACCTGTTAATCCAAATTTTACTAATACTGATAGAGGAAAACTTGTAAGGTTGCCTTTAATGAAACCATGGGATATCGGATATATTAGAGTAGCCAAATAGAATTCGTTTTACCAGACCTGTCCCTCTGTATTGCAATATATATTCTATATATGTAAAATATGTAATAGGCATTTATATGTCCGGGGGATTTATTTTGGAATATCTTTTAAGTATTGACGCGGGAACCACATCTTTTAAAGGGGCTGTTTTTGATAAAAACGGTGCCATTATTGCTTCTGCCGGCGTTTCGTATGAATTATTAACTTCAGAGGGTTCTGTTGTTGAGTTCACAGCTATTGGTTATTTTGATGCACTTAGAGCAATTGTGTCAGAACTTCTTATAAAATCAAAAGTGAATAAAAATGAAATAATTGGTATGGCAATTGATAGTCAAGGTGAAACATTGATATTGATTGATGAGAATGGTGACCCTCTATGTAATGCCATTGTCTGGCTTGACGGAAGGGCTACTGAAGAAACAAAAGAAATTTCCGAGGAGTTTGGAGTCGAAAATGTCTATTCCATAACAGGACAGCCTGAAGTAGCACCCACTTGGCCGGCATGTAAACTATTATGGGTTAGAAAAAACAAACCCGAAGTTTTTAATAAAATCCACAAAGTGCTACTATTGGAAGATTATCTAATTTACATGCTTACAGGAGAATTTGCTGCAGAAAAATCACTCTTAACTTCAACAATATATTTTGATATAAATACTGGTTACTGGTGGAAAGAGATGCTTGATTATATTGGTATTTCAAAAAAACAGTTGCCACGCATATACGATTCAGGAAAACCTGTAGCTAATGTGTCTGATAAAGCCGCTGGTATTTTAGGATTATCAAAAAATACAATGGTGGTAACAGGAGCCCTGGATCAGTTATCGGGAATGATAGGTTCAGGAGCTGTGAATGGTGGAACTGTATGTGAAACAACAGGAACATGCATGGCTGTGTGTGTAAATGCACCTAATGTACCTGAATTTAATTCCAGATTTCAAATTCCGTGTCATGCAGGTGTGAATGGAAGTCATTTTTACCAAATTTATTGGTCACAGACTGCCGGTGTAGTTCTTGAATGGTTTAAAAACAATTTTTATAAAGATTCAGACGGTGTCCTATCGATTCTTAAAGAGATGGATAGACAAGCCGCCTGTATTCCGATTGGGTCTGACGGACTTTCCGTAATTCCGCATCTAAGTGGTAAAGCCTGTCCTGAATTTAACTCAGATGCACGCGGAGTCTTCTTTGGTGTAAGTTTGATGCATAAACGTGAACATTTCACTCGGGCTATTATGGAATCTGTTGCTTTTATGTTAAGAGAGCACATAGAAACAGCTACTTCAATGGGAACTCATTTTGATGAAATTCGTTCTCTAGGCGGAGGGGCTAACAGTCCGCTTTGGAATCAAATTAAAGCAGATGTAACCGGTAAAAGAATTGTAACTCTGACGAATGAAGAACCAACATGTCTAGGAACCGCAATTCTGGCTGGTGTAGGGACAGGAATGTTCAGTAGCATTGAAGAGGCAGTAGAAAAGTTTGTTCAACCCGGTAAAGTATACAATCCTGATTTGGATAATAAACTCCTTTATGATAAGGGGTTTAAAAAATATAATGAGATTTACGATTTGCTGAAAGATTCATTTAGCAAGTATAGATAAAACGGAGGATTAATATGTTTAAATGCAAAGCTGGATTTGCAGGTTTTGGGGAAGTAAATACACCTATCGAATTAGTAAATAAATTGTGTTCTAAGGCTATGGGTCGACTTGAGAATATTGGGTTTGAGTTGGTAACTACACCGGCAATAACAGATGACGAAAAAGGTACTGATGTAAAAAGAGCAGTAAACGATCTTAAAAAAGATGAATTCGATTTTCTTATAGTTTGTCTGACGGGCTGGATTCCTTCACATGCAGTAATAAGTGTAATAGGTGAGTTCAAGCATATACCAATGATCTTATGGGGGTTGACCGGCGAGGAAATAGATGGAACATGGGTAGCCACTGCAGCTCAGGCCGGCACAACTGCGCTTAGAAAACCAATGGAAGATATGGGGTATAAATTTACATATATTTATGAAATCCCCGGAGGTCAACCAAAGAATAAAGAGATTGAGGATTTTGCTAGAGCGGCATCTGCAGTTGCAGCATTGAAACATGCAAAGGTAGGTCAGATGGGTTTTAGGGATATGAGACTTTATGGAACTATGTTTGATGGGGTTTCACTTAAAGGTAGAATCGGTGTTGATGTTGAGTTCTTTGAAATGCTTGAAATTGTTCAAAGAATGGAAAAAATCGATAAAAATGCTGTATCTAAAGTTGTAGAAAAGGTCAAAAATGACTGGGTTTTTGAAAAAGATGCAAATCCAGAATCACTTGAATTAGGAGCTAGGGTCTTTTTGGCTATTAGAGATAAGGCTATTGAATGTGGATATGATGCAGTTTCATTGATTGATGTTGATGGAATGAAGAAGCTTTTAAATTTTCCACCTTCCATGGTTTTCATGCTACTTGCAAATGAAACAGGATTATGTACTGTTCCCGAGAATGACACATTGGGTGCAGTTACCCAACTTTTCTGCAGATATTCTACCGGACAAATTGCAGCGTATATGGAATTTTATGAGTTTATGGAAGACAGAGTTCTGATTGGTGTTCCTGACTATATACCTGCTGAGGTTACAGATGGCCCGGTTAGAGTAAATCCCACTAGTTTTGGACAACTTGGGCAAGGCATGCTTAATGTTTCAAAAGTAAAGACAGGCAGAGCAACAATGTGCCGGCTTGGAAGTACCGGAGACAGGTATATGATGCAGATAATCACAGGAGAAGCAGTTGAGCCTGCAAAGTGGGAGGAAGCAGGATGGGAGCCACCTGCACCACAGCTGCCTAGTCTGGAATTTATAATGGATACACCCGTAGAAGAATTTGCAGAGAAAGTAATGAGTCAGCATTGCATTATAACTTATGGAGACAACAGTGCAATACTAAAACATATGTGTAAAATTCTTGAGATAGAGGTTATTTAATATGGATAATGGTATTAAAGCAGGATGGGCTACTGTTAGTATCACTCCGCATGGAAGGAAAGTTTCTCTTGCGGGACAGTATTATGAACGTATTACAGATCAGGTAGATTGTGAGCTTATGGCTTCCGTACTTACGTTGCATAGTCAAGATGAATCATTAACATGGGTTACATGCGATATAGTAGGGATTACTGACAGACTTATTGAAGCAGTCAGGGAATCGGTTGCCTTAAAAGCACCCAAAATCAATACAACGAACATTTTCATGAATGCAATACACACTCATAATGCACCATTTATCAAATACAGTAATATTCTTGGAAGATCAGGATATTTCAAAGAAAAATCAGGGTTAATGGGGGACAGGGAATACCATGATTTTGTAGTTGAAAGAATAACAAATGCAGTTATTAGTGCTAATGAAAGTATTCAGCCAGGTTTTTCATTAGAATTAGGGACAGTAAATATACGTACAGGGTGCTGTAGAAGAGGAATTCTTAAAAATGGTGAAGGGGTAATGTATATTGACACATCCAGACCGGATTTTTTAAAAATGGAAGGGCCTGACGGCGGACCAATAGGTGCTTTATATCTAAAAAATGATAAGGGTGCCTTAAAGGGAGTTATTGCATGTCTGCCGTGTACTGCTCAGATACTTGAACATGAATTTGTTATAAGCAGTGACTATACAGGCAGAGTAAGGCAAATGTTTTGGGATAGTTACGGTGATGATTTTGTTTTCATACCACTTATCAGCGCAGCAGGAGATCTATCCCCAAGGAATCTTGTAACAAAGGACTATGCATTGGGAGATATGTATAAAGCATCCGGAGCTGATAGATTTGCCGAAAAGGTTTTCAATGGATTAGTTTCTGAGGCGGATAGCTGCAATGTTGAACAATTGGATACATCAGTTTTTTATGTTGTAGGTAAAAGAATTATGCTTCCCGGATGGGTTCCCAATGAAGATGAATATAACTGGGCTAAAGAAGTTATAGAAACAGATGCAGTTAAGTTTGACATAAGCGATTATGTGCAAAAAGGAATTGAACCATATCACAATCAAACTCTCGCTTTGGCTAAAAAGGCTGAAAGCATAATAATGAAATTTGAAGAAAAAGATAAATATATGGAATTAGAGATATATATAACGGCTGTTCGAATTGGAAATATTGCATGGGTAACAAATCCTTTCGAGCTTTTTATTGAATATGGTAATAGGATAACAGCCGGAGCAAATGCAAAGTCAGTATGGCCTGTGCAACTTGTTAATGGTTATGAAGGATATTTTCCAACTGCGAACGCCATTGAAGCAGGCGGATACAGTGCATATATTCAGAGTGTACGTGTAGAACCAGCAAAAGCAGGAGAAATCCTTGTAAGTGAAAGTATTAGTCTGATTGATTCGCTTTTCTAAAGAGCAGGTTTTTTACTACCAGTAAAAATCAATTATTATTATAATTTAGGTAAGTATAGTTTTGGAGTATATATGGATAGTGTAAACATAAAAGTAAAACTAAAAGTCAGGGACATATCAGAATTTCAAAAACTTGAACTGTCTAGAGTTTTCCAACCCATAATTACCCATAATTATCTACATTATAATGTGCTTTGTTGTATTTACCGGAGTTATAATTATGATATTTAGGATAATTGATGGCGAAAGCATTGTTGATCTGATTCCAGGGTCAATTTTAGTGTTGGTAGTATGTCTAGGATATCCGATTATTATCAGGTTAACCTCGATCGGTTCAATGAAAAAATTTAGTATAGGGAAAGATGTCAATTTTTTTAATATAAAGATAGATGGAGTTGATAAGAAAACAGCATTCAGTAGTGTTTTTACTGATTGGGATGATTTTTATAG
>Ga0307988_1001298_pt1 | contig 14383 bp, 9 predicted proteins | sample EllFjometagen183_FD_203166 | JGI IMG/M metagenome (GOLD analysis project Ga0307988, IMG submission 203166) | Marine microbial communities from Ellis Fjord, Antarctic Ocean - #183 | ecosystem: Environmental > Aquatic > Marine > Unclassified | place: Southern Ocean | collected 2014-10-08 | reverse complement strand
GCTAAACGCCGAGCCATTGGAATCAGCGCGTTATTGGAAAGAATCAGAGCTGTATATTACGAGAACGCTTAAATTGCCGGAATTAGATTAAGAAAAAATTTAATTAGTGCCAGAACGAAACAACGTTTTAAAAATTTTCATGACTGACAGTTTGTACTGGTCTAAAAGTTCAATATATATAGAGCCTGTCCCATTTAGTCCGTTTTCCCAAATTATTATTTATTTTTATTGGTTAAGTATTACAAGAAATATCGTAACTAGTTTTAGTTTAGTATTTTACAGTGCATAAAACATCTACCATATTTATTGAAAAAATCTCACACTCGGTGTATATTGTATGAGTAAATTTCAATGAATTTAAAAACGTTTTTCGGCAAGAGCTTTCAGCTAGTCGGCATGCAAAATCTGAGCTTAGAATTTTTCAAAAAGTCAAAATAAAAGAGCGAAAAGTTCGTAGAATAGTTAGTTCTGAAATGTAAGCGTTGAATGACGGACATGTCCTGCGTTTTTTTGGTTGAAATTATTTTTCTTCCGGTTGCCAGAGATGGGGTAATAAAGTGTCGATTGATTTGGCTGGAGTCGTATGAATCCTGGTCAGGACATCTTCCAGATAGGCTTGAGGATTTTTGTTATTTTGTTTGCAACTCACGATTAGGCTCAGGAGTATGGCGAGGTTTTTCCCACCTGCTTCGCTACCTGCAAAAAGGTAGTTCTTGCGTCCGAGAGCGATCGGACGTATGGCGTTTTCCGCAGGTAGCATATAAGCTATAGTGACTTTATCCGCAACAATAGTCAAAAATTAAATATATAAGGGCTAAAGCCGTAAAAAAAATTTTTAGATTTGCATTTTCATTTTGGCATAGCATATTTATAACATGTTATCTTGGGGAATAGATTTTGCTCAAGTCGTATTAAGAAGGAAAAACCTCAATAAATTAGGAGAAAGAGGAATGAACAAAGGAACTATAATGTTGGTGGGAGCAGGTTTGTGTGCAGGACTGCTTTCAGGATGTGTAAGCTCAAAAAGCGTTAATGTTGCAGAAGAACGCAAAAATGAATTGACAGCTTTTATTATTGATTCTAAAAAAGCAGAGTCAATTCCTAAAACAAATGATAAATCTATTGATGCTCTCTCTGAGAACTCAACTATTATTTACAAACGCTGTGGAACCGAGCTGAGAGAATATATTTTAAAATCTAGAGGTCGGCAGAATGTAATTGAGATGGCATATTATTTAAATACAACACGCAATCCTTCAGACAAAGAAAAATTAGCGAAAGCTGAAGGAATTATCAAACAAAATAACACGTCAGCGGAAAAAGAGACCCCAGAACAATTAATAGCTGATGCTAAAGAGCAATCTGTATATGATGCATTTCTTGCATATGAAGAAGCTGAAGATAAAGTAATTTACAAGAAAAATTTATCTGATGCTGAGAAAACAGAAATTGCAAATGGCAAATTAATTCATCAAAAGAGGTGGGGGAAAACTAATTTTAAGGCAAAGTTTAAAGATCTAAGCAAATTGCTTGACGATTCTAAAAAAATAGGTAAAAATCTAGCGGTTGTTACAAATGAGCTAGCTAACAAAGCATCTAAAGAGACAAAAGAATTAATGGCCTTAGCTAAAACCCCTGAGATGCAAAATTTCATTAAAGAAACAGCTCTGATCAAAACTAAAAAACTTTGGGCAAATGATGCAAAGAAAAAAGAATTGGATGCTCAAATTGATGCAATTATGAAAAAAACAGAATATAAACCTGTTATGGATAAAAAAGCAGCCATAGAAGCTGAGCTAAAAATATTGTCTAAAAATAGTGGCATCCTTGCTGATGGCGTGGGGACTCAAATTAAGTTTTCTGCAAAAGCATTGCCATGGGTCATTGGACAATATATGGACATGCAAAACTACGGAAAGGAAGAGTAATATAGAAAATTATTAGTAAAAGAGGAGTCCTGTAATGAAAATAGTTATTATGCTAGTTATTTGTGCTGTTTTAAATGTATTTCTTTCATCATGTACAAGTACAACTGTTACAAGTGAAATTAATGATGCATATGCAAATATGGATATTCAATTTCACAATAAGGAATACATGGAAGAACACCCGTTAAAAGTTCCATCAGGAATAAATGAAGCATATTTTAACAAATTGCCATTCTCAGGGCTCCCTGGCTTCAAACAAAATAGTCGTGGAGGGAGTAATTCACGAAGTTCAGATCAGCTTTCAAGTAAAGAATTTAATGCGTTGAAAGCTGATTTTGAAACAAATTTAACTGCAACTAACCGTTTCTCGGTAGCTCAAATCAGACATGGCTTAGCTGATGCTGATTTACGCAAAGCTACACGTAGTGGCACGGCCAATGTAGAAGAGTTAGATGTTTCAGAAATTATTGAGTCAAAATATATTATTAATGTCTTTGTTTCATGGAACTCTGCACCAATAGCTATAGGCAAACAGAATACAATCAATAACATGATGGAATGGAATTGTAGCCCAATGGAGGCAAAAAATAATAGACCAATTCCTTGGTTCCCTCCATTTAAGATTTCTGTTAAAGATAAAATAATGCAAAAAATATCTTCAACTGGTCGCGTTTTAGCGGGACCACGTTTGCACAGTGATGCAGAGTGGGAATCTTATATTATTAATTTGTCTAAAATAGCACAAGTTAAGTTTTTGAGCTATATCTATAATAACTTCCCTGCAGGCGGGAAAGTGACTGAATTTTCAGATGACTTATCTATGGCTTCAGTTGCAGCAAGTAGATCTACTGGCTTACTTAACGACATGGAAATGGTTATTTATGCGAGAAAGAAAGGTCGTCCTAACGGCATGAAAATAGCACTTTTTAATGCGACTGTAAACATGGCTCAAGTTGGTAATTCAGAACTATATATTTGGCGTCAAGCTAGCAGGAAATCCGCCAAGAAAATTATTGATAAATTAGAAGAAGACCAAGAGCTAGCATTTGAAAAATATGAGATTTTTGCGGTATCTTCTGGATTAGCAAAACCTCCTTCATTTATTCAAGTTGGGGGTAGCCAATAATGCTAAAAGAGAGATACAATGTTTTAATGGCTGCTTTTTTAGCTATAATATTTACTGCTTGCTCTTCCACAAAAAATTGCACAGTTCAAACAAGTAATAATATTGACAAAAAAACTAGAAATCGCTCTAGAACCAAGGTAATAAGTCAAGCCGATAATAATGTAATGAGTAACCACATAAGCTTTTCTCCAGATATATTGCTTGAAAAGTTAAAAAAAAATAAAAGAACATTTGCTACTGGTTGGAACACCAATACTGGAATATGGATAATTTGTACTCAACAAGTAAAGATTGATAAAGGCATTAGTGAAACAGAGGCTGCAACTATTGCTGAAACACGAGCTAGAAATAAAATTGCTAGTTTTTTAGGCAGTTCTGTATCATCTAAAGAGGAATTAATCTACTCAGAAGAAAACCAAAATGGCAAGGTGGTTTCTAAAGAAATATTTAATTCTGTCAAAAATATTGATGTAAATCAATTCTTGCGAGGGGTTACTATTTTTAAACAAGACATCAATGATGGGGAATTATATGCTGCATTCTATGTAACCGGGGAATTAATAGACTCTAGTAATGAACTTGAAAAACAGTTAAGGAAAGCACCACCAGGAACGGTTCGTGCTGTTGGTTTTGGTGTTATAGTCTCTGATAGAATTCCCCCTGCTAAAAGAGCCGCGATGCAAAGCGCAATGCGTAATGCTGTAGAACAAGTAATGGGCACGACCATTATAGGCCAAAGTCAGTTAATGGACAATTATAAAGCTAAATCTAAAGTCATATCACAAACAGTTGGAGATATTAAACAATATCGCATTGTTAAAGAGAAGCGCTCAGGAAATAATTATCAAGTAATCATTAACGCTAAAGTTGGGAAAAAACATCTACTTGATAATTATGCAGCTATAGTTCGCTCAATGGGCAATCCTGGATTCTATATTAAAACCGTAGATCCTGATTTGCGTACTGCATTAATTGGATTTTTAACAGATTTAGGAATTACTATTGTTGATGACAAAAAAGATGCACAGTTTATTGTTGATGCTAATTGCAAATACTTGCAAGTAAAGGATGAACACTATGGAAAAGGCATTCAAATAGATCTTCATTTAGGAATTCAAGATGTTCAGTTAAGTAGGCGGCTATTTCAAATTAGTAATAAACCACGTTTAACATCAACATACTCAGGTAATTTTCATCAAATCAGGCAAAGTTCAGCCAAGAAGGCATTTAAGTTTATTAAGAAAAAATTTCACAAAAAGCTAGATAAGGTGATTATGGATTGGGTTTTGAATGGGCATAATGTTTCTGTTGTTTTCAATAACTTTTCTGGTGATAGAGAATTAGCTAAATGTCTAGAAAAGGCGATTGTTTGGGTTCCATGTGCAAAGGTGCAGACGAAAAAAATAAACGGAAATTCTATTGAGTTTATCTGTAACTATGTTGGAGCAACAGCTGATTTTGAAGAGTTCTTATATGAAAGGTTAAAAAAAGACTTACCTAAAGGTGTAAAATTGCCCAAAACAAAGAAAATTAATATAAGTAAAATCGAACTAAGCTTTTAACCTTAAAAAGAGGGAGAATCTATATTATAGAAATAATGTTTGTAAGAACCTTGGTAAAAAGGCATCAGATATCAAAATAAAAAAAAGTCAAAACTATTGACGAAAATCACCTAACTTTAACTTATTAACCCCAAAGAAGAGGTCGTAAAATGAAAAAAATGATTATAGCAGTAGTCGTCGCTGGATTAAGTCTTGGAGTGATGGCTCAAGGAGAGCCGGGAGCTAACAATCAACCAGAAAACACTTTACCTGTGGGATCACATATTTCTGAAGCAAAGACTGCTCAAAGCATGATTGATGATTTTCTCAAAAGCAAAGGTTGGAGTGAAGGAGAAAACACAAGAGGGAACAAAACTTTCTTCGTGTCCGTTGGCATAGGTGTCATACAAGCACCGAGAAGTAATCGGAATTATATTGCCTCACGAGTAGCGGCATATAACAAAGCGATGCTGGATGCAAAGAAAAATATGGCGGAATTTCTAGAACTCACAATAAAAACTGAGACGGAAAAAACTTATACTGAAGGCTCCTTTGATAAACCTAAAAAAACAGGTAATAAATCAGAGCTTTCCATTTGGAATAAAATTAAGATGTTAGCACACGCAAAGCTTGATGCAACATTAAAAGAAGAAGGAATAGATCCTAAAAAAGCAGACAAGGAGACAGTAAAGAAGGCAACTGCAAAAGTATTAGCTTCTGAAGAATATCGCAAATTAGTTCAAACTGCCGCAAAAGCATACATCCTTGGCATGCAGGTTTATAATTCTTTTGAACAAAGTCCTGCTGGCAGCAAAGGAGAAATTGGTGTGATAGCGATATGGAGTCCTAAGCTTCAGGCTATGGCTGAAGTGATGACAACAGGCGGGACTGTGCCAACTGGGATTGCAAAAAAACCGATTCTTCAACAAATTCCATCCAATACACAAACTCTACTGACACAATTTGGAGTGCAACAAAAACTTGACCAAAATGGTAATTTGACTCTTGTCTCATTTGGACAAGGAGGAGCGCTCAGTGATTCGAGGATGGCTGCTAACGCTGCAACCCGTAAAGCCCAAATGAATGCTCAAGCGGCTATTCGTGAATTTGCAGGAGAAAGTGTTGCTGTCGCTACAGATATGTTGGAAGCCGAAACTGCAAAAGAGCTGGAAGATAAAACTGAACAATACGAAAATGAGAGTGCTTTCCGAGAAAAAGTAAAAGCGACTGCCAAAGCCATGAAAATTAGCGGTATCAATACAATAAGAAGGTGGAAAGCTAAGCATCCCATTACTGGCAAATATGTCTATGGGGCAATTTGCATTTGGAATCCTCAGTCTTCTGCGCGTGCAAAACAACTGGGCAATGCTATGAATTCATCTCCACGTCCGGGAACATCCGCGTCAGTTACTAAGGCTAAAGCCATGGCACAAGAAAAGAAGCTCCAAGGAAAATCTTTTAGTGGTGCTGGCCAAGCTGCTGATGATGATGCATTTTAAGTATCGATGATTAAGCTAAAATACATACTGACGCTACAGTATCTGTTTTCTGTATTCTTGTTTACTTTGGGAGCCAACGATGACGTTGGCTCTCTGAAAAATATTTTTTCTGAGAATAAAGGACAGATACTCAAGAGCCAGTCAGTGGAGATCAGCGGAGTTATATTTATTGTCGGGAAGGCAACTTCGAAAGCAACTTCACGTACATTTGGGTTTTCTAAAGCTAGAACCAGTGCTTATGGAAAAACGCATTTGGCTCTGCTGAATAGAGTCAAGTGGCCAAATTCAATACAAAACAATCTGAGAGAGAAAATTCTCAAAGATTATTTTAATTTGGTTGGTAGCTCTGTCATTGTAAAGCGAACGCAAAAAGTTTATTCTCATCGCTCCAACAATCTCTATACCGTTGTGCTAGCATTAAAGTTTTCTGATGTCCAAATATCTGCACCAACATTCAAATTGATCAAAGATACTCTTTTAGCAGAAAGAAATCACCTAAAACCAATGGTGCGTATGTCGGTTGTACTTGAATTAGCCGAGGCAAACTATACTCCGGCAATGTTACAGGCATACTCACAAAGATTATCAAAGGAATATGGCGAAAATGTGGGATGTGTTGTGCGTGGCGTTTTTGCCGACAGATTTTCATTGGATATTGCGCATAAATTACCTCGCCTTAAGTTAGAAGATTGTAGTTTGCAAGAGCTTTTCCAGCTTTTAAATCAAGTTCCCTATCACCCACAGCTCTGTTGGGAGATCGCAAACCGTCTGGAACATGCGGGCATGAACTATAATGCAAAATTATTTAAAGCAAGGGGAGGAGTTATTCCAGAACTGGCACAAAAATTTGCAAGTAAATGTCAAAAAGGAAAACCTAATGAAATATTCAGCCAAAAACCAGCGACAACCGTGGATTTTAAGCACTTTGAATCGTTTATGAGCAAAGTTGTTTTTACGGAACCTAATTTGAAATTATTTGCTAGAATCGCTGGCCGCGTGCCTGCCGGGAACAAGGAAACACCCACTGATAAATACTACGAATCTGGTCGGCGTGAGTATAGCGCAAATAATATAGGAAAAGCATATTCTGAATTCAAGAAGAGCGTTATTTTAAACCTGTCTTTTGATGGTTGTAATATGGCTGGAAATGTTGCTCGCAGGCTCAACAAGCCTTATGATGCAATTCCATTTCTTTTACAGGCACTTGCCATAGATGGCCAAAAGGATTATCCGTGGATACACCTAGGGCATGCTTTTATACAGCTCCAAAATGTTGGTATGTTGGTTTATTGCATAGAAAATGCGGAAAGATGCAAACAAACATCGTCATGGAGTCAAAATCAAATCAGAATATTGAAACAAAAACTTGAAAAAATGAGAAAGGAGGAATGATTGCAATATATATTACAAGTTTGTAATAACACCTTCTCTGTTATTGTCATTTTTTTTGTGCCAAGTATTATTTTTGCAATTATTATTCGTTTTACTTCGATGGCAATTTTCAAGCGCTTGTCTAAGGTTATAGGCATTAAAACATATATATATATGACGGCTCCCGGCACTGTAGTTCATGAACTGGGGCATGCAATATTCTGCTTATTGTTTAGACATCACATAAATGAAATGAAATTGTTTAGCCCCGAACCTGACGGAACGTTAGGATATGTTAATCACTCATATAACCCCAAGAGTGCTTATCAAAGGGTTGGGAACTTTTTCATTGCAACGGGGCCAATCTGGCTAGGTAGCGCAGTTATTTTTGTTGTGTCTCTTATCCTCGCTCCCGATACAGGCTCTTCAAAGTCATTAACAACGGAAACAGGCTTTGAGGTTATAGTCAATTCTGTAGCAATAGCTTGGCATTTAATCTTATCACTTTTTTCCTTATCTTTTTGGTGTACTTGGGAAAGTTATTTATGGCTCTATTTAATATTTGCAATTGGTACAAACATAAGCCTAAGCAAACAAGATGTCAAAGGTGCTTGGAATGGATTTATAGCCTCGTGTATATGTATTTTTGTGATTAACTTAATTTTAACAGTTTTTGTAAAAAATCAAAGTTTTATAGTGCTTTTTTACAACTTCCTAACACAAATATACGCAATACTTATATACGTTTTAGTTTTACAAATTATAATAGCAATAATAATCTCATTTTGTTGTAAAAAGAGGATTTAATATGGCAAATTTTAAGATGCATATCTCTGCCGGAGGAATTTGGGGAGGAATAATTCTGCTAGTTGGTATCTTTTCAGGTTATCTCGGAGTAACCCAGAGTATTGTTGCCGGGACTTTAGCTGTTGTTGGCTCGGCCTTGCCTGACATAGATTCAGATACGGCTAAACCTCGCCGTATATTGTTCGGCATACTTGGAATAATGATTCCAGTTTTATTATGGCGACATATAGCTTCAGTTAACTCAACTAACGAGGATTTTTTCTGCTATATGTTGATTGCTTTTGCAATTTTTCAATATGGCTTCTTTGCCCTGTTTGGAAAAATAACGGTTCATCGCGGAATTTATCATAGCATTCCAGCAGCGCTAATTACTGGAGAACTGTTTTTTTTGATATTTGCAGGCTCAGAAATGGGTGTAAGGCTGATTTTTGCGATTGCAGGCGGTGGGGGGTATTTAGTGCATCTGATATTAGACGAAATCTATTCTGTTGACTTAACTGGATTACACATAAAAAAAAGCTTTGGCTCCGCAATGGCTTTATGGTCTGATTCAAAAATAGCTACTTTGCTTGCATATCTTATTCTCACCACCTTAACAATGGCGTGTGTTCTAACAGTATAATAGGATTGTTACAATTATGGGAATCGTATATGATTAAAAATTTTTAAAGTGATAAAAAAAAATTGGCACCGCTAAACAGGAAAGCTATTATTCGCCAGAAAGGAATTAAAGGCTTCATGTATTGGTGGATGGAAAGTGAATTTAATCCAGCACGAATTAAGAAAAGAGAACATCATCTCTGAACTGGGGCGATTGCAACGCGAAAGCCAAGGCTGCTGCCCGCATAGCCTGGGGAAAAGTAGCGATTAGCTGAACGGCAGTTTCTTGCGCTGTTGCTCCAACTGCCACCCCGCGGCATGCAGCGCAAACCTGTGCCGTCGCCCCGCCTGCTACCATCACCCGCTACTCCTTTATAACTACCGTGCCAATTATCCAAGCACCACTCCCAGACATTACCACTCATGTCGTAAATGCCAAGTTCATTCCCTTTCTTAGTTCCTACTTCATGTATTTTGCTCCCTGAATTACCAGTATACCAACCTACTTCAGCAAGGTTGTTACTCCCACTGTACTTATAACCTCGACTCTTATTACCACCTCTTGCCGCATATTCCCATTCAGCCTCTGTTGGTAGACGGTATTCATAACCAGCAGGTAAACGCCCCGCTTTGTGCTCGTGTTCAGTCAGTTTCTTGCAGAACGCCACTGCATCATTCCAACTTACTCGCTCCACAGGATTGCGGGATCCACTAAAACGACTTAGACTCTTGCCGTTTATTTTTTTGTATTCATCCTGTGTTACCTCATACTTGCCAATCCAATATCCATTACTGATAGTAACTTTATGCACTGCCTTTTTACTGCTATTACCATTATTTGAACCCATCTGAAAACTGCCGGGAGCTACGTAAACAAACTTCATGCCCAAGCTTAGCATTGTCCATTTACTTCCTCTTGGTGGTTCTAGGGTTTTTAAATATTTTTCAGTTTGTTTTTTTAAGGCCATAAGTCGACTCTTTGCGCTGCGGGTGATGTATCTGTAGTGGCTTGATTTTATCAGGCTGACGACCAGTTTTACGGCCTTGCTACATTTACTGTAGGCTTCCGGTTTCTTTTTATCCAGCAGACGACCATCTCGATATAGCTTGCTTGCTTCGGAGTAAACTTTTTCGCCTTCCTGTGTTGCCCGATAAGTAGTGAATTTTATCTGGTAATCTTTGTACAGATTATTTAAATGGTTTTTTAGTGAGCCTATTTTTCTTTGATTGGCTTTGCTCAAATAACTGTAATGAATTGAGCCTTCAAGCTTTACCAACTTGTTTACTCCCGCTGAACATTGCCATTTGAAGCCATCATCCTTGTAGCCGAATAAAGTCGCCTTTTTTAACGCTTCCTGTGCATAAGCCATCACGGCACGGTATTCTGCGGTGGCGGCATTACGCAAACACATTTGTTCCGCACCGCCCTTGGCATTGCAAATACCCCTCAAAGCCTCTTCCGCAAATTCATAACCTTTCACTGCTAAAGCCTGATTAAATATCTTTTCAGCTCCTTTCCAATCCTGTTTAGCCAAAGACACCTTAGCTGATTTGATGAGATCGTCAAATTGTTTTTTAAACTCCTTTATTCGGAAAGCATCTGCACCGCCTTGAGCAGTTTTGATCCCCTCATTTGCCTTGCGGTCAAACTCATAACCTATAACTTTTAAAGCCTCTTGAAATAACTTTTCTGCCTCTAGCCAGCGTTGTTCACGCAATAACTTATTACCTTGGCTCATTGCCATCTCATATTTTGCCTTGCGTTCATTCAAGATGCGCTGTTCTTCTACTTTGGCTTCCGCTGATTTGAGCAGAACATCAATTTCATTAGTCCGTTTGGCTCTCTTGGCTCGTTTGAAAACCCGTACCGCCTCCTCGTAGTCGCTTGCCGCAAAGTTTTTTTTGCCCTGCTCAAGGTGCTTCGGGTAATTGTATTTTTCATCTATGTACACTTTCTTTTCCACATTGCTCATGCACAAAATTTCCGCTGCGTCCCGAATCATATGGTTAAATTCATCCACGCTAAAAGCGGAGACTTCTGCAGTCTGCTTGATTGCACAGGTCTCAATATCGATGATTTCACAACCAATAGAGACTTCTTTGCCTATCTGCACGACCCTGCCGGTAATCAAGAATTCAGCTCCAATCATTTTTCCAAAATTTTTAGCATTCGTTTTATCCATCAAATCGCCCGCTTGAAAACGTAATTCCTTCAAAGCCTTATTTACTTGAGAACGAGTTACTAGGCGATATTTTCCGCCAAGAGCCTGCAACATCTTTGTTGCAATAGCTGATCCACTCAATTTCACTTCCACGGATTTGTCCATAGAGAAATCCGCTACTGCAGCCCAGGGACGGACTTTGTTTAATGCTTCTTTGACTTTAGTCTCAGCTGCTGCCACCTTGGCGCGTTCAGCGTCATTATAACACAAACGATAAGCCTGATCAATCAATGTCGTAGCCTGCTTGCAAGTGTTCTCATTCTGGCAAAGCCGCGCCGCGTCCCTAATATGTCCGTGCAATTTACGTGCTCGTTCGGTTTCAGCCTTTTTTTCTTGACGTTTTCGCTCAAGCTCTGCCCGGCTCACTTCTCCCGTAACCCATTTGGAATGTTGTTCGATAATCTTATCCCGCAGTTTCACCATATCTTTGATTAGTTCAGGATTATCAAGAGCATATTCAGCAATAACAACATCAAGTTTGTCTTTAGCTTCTTCAAATTCACGCTTAAACGCCATTTGTCTTGCATCAGTCATCGCGGTCTTGATAATAGCCTGTGCGTTACTGCTGCGATAAAGATTATAGCCAACAAAAGCCCCAGCCATAATCAAAACAGACACCGCCACATAAGTCCAGGTAATCAATGGATTATGCTTCTTTTTCTTTTTGGGTTTATAGATACTTACTGGAGTCTCACCTCGCTCCACCCTATTAAGATCTTCAATCAGTTCAGCAGCATCTTGATAACGCAAATCGGGATTCTTAGCCAAAAGTCGGTCAATGACTTGTGAAAGATTTAAAGGACAATCAGGATTTAGCTTCCTTACCGATACAGGTATTTCTTCTTGGTGTTGTAGAGCATAAGCAGAATTCGTAGGACCATCAAAAGGAGGTTTGCCAGTCAACATGTGATAAACAGTACACCCTAGAGAATATAGGTCAGAACGCAAGTCTATTTCTTTATGTCCTTCGTGTTGTTCGGGGCTCATATAAGGAGGAGTGCCGATGCTTTGACCAGTCATAGAAAGCATTGACACTAAGGCTTCTGTATCTTTAGCCAGCCCAAAATCCAACAGCTTGGCATTGCCTTTTTTATCCAGCAAAATATTCTGTGGTTTTACATCGCGGTGCATTAGCCCTATATCTGCCGCAGCTTGTAGTACTCCGGCCAGTTGGCGAATAATTTTAATAGTTTCTTCTGAGGTAAAAGTCGTTATAGAGGGAGTTACTTTTTGAGTTTTTATTTCTTCGGAACCAACTTCATCTTTTTCATTAAGTCTGCTTGAGCGTTTAATAGCTACAAATTCCATACCTTTATCGTACATACATTCAGCCAAGGTTTTTCCATAGATATATTCCATTACAATGTATTGACGACGACCTTCATTATCTTCGCCAACATCTATAATTTTTACAACATTGGGATGCGAAAGTTTTTTGGCGAGTTCAGCCTCACGTTTAAAGCGCCTTACATATTCATCTTCGTAAACAAATTGTGGGTAGAGTGTTTTTATGGCGACAATAGTTCCATCAGGAGCTTCAGCTTTTTCTACCGACCCCATAGCTCCGTGCCCGATGTGGCCTAATATTTTATACTTCCCTATTTGCTCCATAAATAATGTCTCCTCTTTCTGTATGCCTTACATTTTAATAAATTAACATATTAAATATTTTTTTCAATAAACATGAGAACTATTTATTAATAGTACGCAGCCTAGGTTAAAATATCACGTCAAAATATATTAATTTTTATTTTATATTTTTGAGCTACTTTCTGAATTGTGGTGCAGTCGGGATTAGTGTGTTTAACATCAACTATCCTGAATTTTTTCGATTTTTTGTTAAAATAATACTGCCCATCTGTTGGTTAAACATAGAAATTTACATATCTTTAAAAAAACCTCCCAATGACATTAATATAAGCGTATGTAACATTATTAACATACGGAACATACGCTTCTTTGTATATCCATATAAAGTTTTCTGCTTATTTGATATGCTTGATCACCAAACTTTTATCTGCACCTGCTTTTCTAGATTGTTTTCAGTATCATCAGGCAATAAGGTTAGAAAATCTAAACCTGTCAGCTTCTCGATCTTATCAACGCTAACAAGGTAGCTTGCGTGCCTATACGGGCTACTGATTGCTTTATGCGGGTAAAGGAACGCAAGGACATTTAGTTTGCCTCTGTCTTCCCTGATTACGACTTTAAAGAATGCATGCGGTACAGGTATTCGTTTCTCCCCAGGATCTCCGATATATTTTATATTTTTGTCGCGATATATCACGGGGCCGCATATCACCCATACTTTGTTATATTTATCAGCCCACTTCTGTGTCAGTTTTTCCATGTCCAACCAGATACCGGCGTTAAAGCGGTGGAGTTGCGGACAAGCATTTAGAGTTGTATGTGTATTCCAGTCAGCATTACGTCCGAGTCTCCAAGCAATATGCTTCATACACATGTGTCCACGATTAAAGCCACTATGTTTATAGGTATTGTCTTTAGGTAGTATATTATTCACTACCAGCTTTTTATCAGCAATCCAGGGATATGGTCTCTTAGGACTTTTTGGTAGTCGCTTATCTACTCTATTAATTTGATAGGCTACCCATTCCGGTAGGCCTAGTTTATCATTTTCTTCTTCATCGCCATCATTATCCGAATCATCTTTACAATCAAAGCTTACAGTATAAGCTCTAAACTGCCTGATGATATCCTTGGGCTGAGTATTCCATTTGTCGTGATTATGGTCACTAGACGGGTTTATTGGTTTATATTCTGTGCCGCAAACGACACAGGCTAGCGTTAATAAAAATACTTTTAAGATAGTTCCCATTTAATCCTTCTTTCTATAATAGTTCGCATAAAAACAGTAAAATCTCACGAGTAGTCTGAAAAAATACTTTAGATTATTTCTAGGCTCAAATATACTCGCATATTTTAAGTATTACAATCTCAGCTCGATGGTCATGTCTAACGCAGTTTAATCCAAAGAATTAACTTTACATGCAGCTTTGACTTTTCTATATCATAAGTTATTTATCGAAAAATCTACAGTGCAAGATTCCAGATAATAAAATAAACATGCAAAAAATAGGTAGTTTTTTAGTTTATATTTTGGAGATTTACCCTCAAGCAGCGCGAGCTTCCAGCTCCCCCCGATGTTTCTTGAGGCTAAGCATATTTCTTAATTTTCAGATATTGAAGAAATGATTTATTAATGGCTTAAACATTTTTAATGACAAAAAACTCCCAGTATATAGACAATTTTTATTTAAAGAAGAGC
>Ga0307988_1001296_pt1 | contig 14394 bp, 14 predicted proteins | sample EllFjometagen183_FD_203166 | JGI IMG/M metagenome (GOLD analysis project Ga0307988, IMG submission 203166) | Marine microbial communities from Ellis Fjord, Antarctic Ocean - #183 | ecosystem: Environmental > Aquatic > Marine > Unclassified | place: Southern Ocean | collected 2014-10-08 | reverse complement strand
GAACTAACTGTAAAGCTTTATCTAAATATTCGTCATTCATCTACTGCATGTCTCCTTTAAGACTATAATATATTAACGTATCCAGTTGTAAAACTACATACTCCAAATCCTAAAAAAATTAAATGTAGACTATACTAGCACATTAAAAAAGTAAATCAAACAAAAGTCAAATCTCTTTTGTTTGATTTATGGTATTTCTTAAAAAATAATTCTTCTGTATTAATAAATACAAAAGAATTAAACTACTTTAAAATATTTTAAACAATATTAATAATCAATAATTTTTCTATGATTATCAATAATAGTTACATCTCCTGATGTCACTAAAGTATAGCTATTGTCAAATTCTGTAACAGCGCTGAGTATATATCTTTCAGCAAGTACTTCTCTCTCACTATCTTTAAAAGCATCACGGAGCATTAGATAACCTACAAGAATATTAGTTTCCATGTCAACGAGATGTCTTGTAACAAGATCCTGATATACAGTGTCTCTTCTGTCAAGAACAAACTTAACAGCTTCGGCCTGTCTTTCTTTCAGAATATTGACCTTACCGCAAAGTCTTTTCAGTTTGCCGGCAAATGCTAAAGAACTGAGTTCTTCAAACATAGGGTCAAGAACTCTTTGAATAATTCCACCAATAGCAGCTACTCTCTGCAATTGTGTAGTACCTTCATAAATATTAGTAATACGTGCATCTCTAAAGAAACGTTCAGCATTAAAGTCTTTCATATAGCCGGTACCGCCATGAATCTGGATACCATCATATGCAACCTGATTAGCTATTTCAGTAGAATAAGCCTTACTCATAGGAGTCAAAACACCAGCAAGCTTATTATAATACTTCGCCTTAAGTCTATCTTCTTTAGAAATATCTTCAGCTTTATTTCCTTCAACTATATGAGTATAATCAGTTCTTAAGTCAACAGCCTTTGTTGTTTCATATAACAGAGTTCTAGCTGCTGTAATTTTCATTTTCATATCAGTCAACATTGAGTAAACTGCAGGAAATTTATCAATTGCACTCTTAAACTGTTCACGTTCTGAAGCATATTTCCTTGCTTCACGGAAAGCTGCTTCAGCAATACCTAAAGCCTGAGCACTAATTGCAATCCTTGCACCATTCATTAGAGCCATTACATATTTTGTAAGCCCTCTTTTTCTGAGTCCACAAAGTTCTGCGGGTACATTGTTATACTGAAGCTCCGCAGTTGCAACACCGTGAATTCCAAGTTTATCTTCTATTCTACGTACAACAAGCTCTGGACATGCTTCGCAAATAAACATAGAAAGTCCACGACCGTCACTAAGCTTTTCTTCTGATCTTGCTAATACAAGATGCACCTTAGCACATCCGTTTGTAATAAATCTCTTATTACCGTTTAGATACCATTGACCTGTTTTAGGATCCTGATGAGCTTTTAATCTAACGGACTGAAGGTCAGATCCTGAATCAGGTTCTGTTAGGTCCATTGAACCATCAAATTCTCCTGTTGCAAAACCAGGAAGATATTTTGCCTTCTGTTCATCATTACCAAACTCGGCAATAGTTTCAGCTATGTCTTGAAGCCCAAAAAGGTTCTGCAAACTACCGTCAGCTCTGGAAACCATTTCTGTCATCATAGTATAAACTGTAATCGGAAAATTCAATCCGCCATACTTATAAGGGAGCATTACTCCACATACTTCAGCAGCTTGAAGGTCTTTTAAGTTCTGAACAGTCAATGGATGATAAGTTACTGTATTGTTTTCGAAATGAGGACCTTCTTCATCTATTGTTCTAGCTCTTGGTTCAATTCTTTCTCCAGTTATATCTCCAACAACTTTTAAGATACGTTGGTAATTATCCAAAGAATCTTTAAAATCAACTGGTGCATGGTCAAAAGTATTACACTTTGTGTAATCTTTTTCACGAAGTTTTACAATTTCCTGAATTTCTAAATTATTAAGGGTAAACTGTAAATCTTTATTATCAGTAAAAAAATTAGACATTTAACACCTCCTTAAACTTTAGCTTTGAAGGCTTTTATCATTTTCGGAATAACAACATTCAAATCTCCCACAATACCATAGTGGGCTATAGATAAGATTGGTGCGTCGGGATCACTGTTTATTGCAATGATTTTACTACTTTCATCCATACCGGCTCTATGCTGAACAGATCCGCTGATACCACATGCAATATACAGTTTAGGTCTAACTGTAACTCCAGTCTGGCCAACCTGATGGTCATGATCTACCCATCCGGCATCAACAGCAGGTCTTGAAGCTCCAACATCTGCCCCAAGAGCATCTGCCAGTTCATAGATTAACTTGAAGTTTGCTTTACCACCTACTCCATATCCACCTGATACAATAATCTGTGATTTCTTAAGGTCAATATCCTTCTCTTCACTGATTCTTTTCAAAACCTTAATAACTTTAGATTCAGCTGAAATTTCTGCTTTAATTTTAATTAATTTGCCTTTTCTTGATGTATCTGGAATACTAACTTTCATAACACCTTCTCTGACAGTCACCATTTGAGGGTCTTCCCAGGTATTAACAATCGTTGCTATAATATTACCACCAAAAGCAGGACGAATCTGCATCAGTTTATCAGTATATGACTTTTTATTGATCTTATCATCAAAATTATCAATCCTCAAACTTGTACAGTCAGCTGTTAAGCCACACATCATCGAAGATGCAACACGTGGTCCAAGTTCTCTACCTTTCAAAGTAGCTCCGAAAAGAAGAATGTTAGGTCTGTGTTCTTTTAGTAATTTCACTAAAACTTCTGCAAAAGGAAGAACTGTAAAAGGCTCTAAAGCCGGATCTTCTATCAAGTATACATTATCGCAGCCATAGTGAAACAAAGGATCAACTACACCTGATATTTTATTTCCTAAAATAACTGCTTCGGCTTTTACATTTAAACGATTTGCAAGATCTCTAGCTTTACAAACCAATTCCAGGCTGACGTCTGCAATTTTTCCGCCTTCCTGCTCTATAAAAACCCATACATTGCCAATTTTATCTGTCATTGTGTTACCCCAAAGTATGATCTTTTATTAATTCCTGAATTAAATCTGTAATTCCAGCTTCGGTTGGTTCAATAGAAACAACATTTGAAGCAGTTAAAACTACACTTTCGATTTTTTTCACTTTAGTCGGTGAACCTTTAAGTCCGATTCTTTCGATTTTGGCATTTATTTTTTCAGCATTCCACTCATGAATCCAAAGGTTTTTTTCTCTTAGTCTTTTTTCTTCATCAGCAAGTGCAGCTGAATCAGTATAATTATCATAACCAAGGGATTTTGCCAGTTCAGAACCAGTTTTTGCTTTTTTGTATTTCATCATTTTTCTAGCAGCTGGAGGACGTGGACTATTTGCATCTATTACAGTTAACAATGAAGGCAGTGGAGATTCTAGTCTTTCGTAGCCACCCTCTATACTGCGTCTGGCAGTAATGCTGTTCTTTGTAACTTTTTCTACTTCCTCAATATAACAAACCTGAGGAATATTCAGTTTTTCAGCCAACTGCGGTCCTACCTGAGCAGTATCACCATCTATTGCCTGACGACCACAAAGAATCAGATCAAAATTACCAAGAGTTTTAGCACAGCAGCTAAGAGCATAACTTGTAGCCAGTGTATCAGCTCCGGCAAAAGCTCTATCTGTAATTAGAATAGCTTTATCTGCTCCTCTGTAAAGACCAGCTCTTAATACTTCTGCAGCATTTGGAGGCCCCATTGTTGCAATGATTACTTTGAATCCATACCGATCTTTCAACTCCAATCCCAACTCAAGAGCATTTAAATCTTCAGGGTTAAAAATCGCGGGAAGAGCTGCTCTATTGACAGTTCCTTCAGGCGTCATTGCATCCCCTGTAATGTTCTTAGTGTCAGGAACTTGTTTTACAAAAACAATTAACTGTCGTTTATCAGTCATCCTTTACTCCTGTTCTATTATTAATTCTCTTTACTACATACATTTTCTTATTTATTAATAACATATACCTAATTAATATACTTCCAGTCCATTTTAATTTCAGTCATTATTAAAAAAAACAGACTATTTCTTATTCAGGAAGTTAGCATTATCAATAATAAATTTAAAAAAAACAGACTATTTCTTATTCAGGAAGTTAGCATTATCAATAATAAATAATATCATAAGTAATCAAGTTTTCGGAAAGGCATCAGCTAGTGCTGCTTTAAATTGGCCATACTGCTGTACAGAGTCGTCTTGTTCCACGAATGCAAGAACGACAGCGAAAGTTATTTAAGCGATTGTGTCGTGTTATAACTCAAATAGCAACTTGTCCACTGTAGTTTAGTCCCGCGAATGCGTGGACGCAGGAGGAAGCCTGGAGACTCCCGAAAACAAAAGTCCATTTTTAAATATTAAACATTAATTATATAGTTATAAATTTTGACTAAAAAGTGAGATAATAATTAAATGAAAAAAATACTATACCTGATATCATCAATTGTTGTTTTGACACTATTAACTTCCTGTTCCATATTCACTTCCAGTACAGGATTAACTCCTTCAGAAATAAAAACATTAGAAATGCAAGCTAGAAATACTTTGATCAGCATGCCATCAAAAAGGATGAGGCCTTCTGTTAAAAAATACATTGAAAGTAATGCTCCTATTTTCAAAGCCACGTATACAAGTTCTAAAAGAGGCAAATATACTATAACATGGATAACTAGCGATAGACAGGTAATACAGGTTGTGGGTGAAGGAGACATGCTGGCATTTCATAAATCTTTCAGAAAAGTTACGGTATCAACTTTCCTTACTCCAAAGGATAAAAAATAATATTATGGAGCAACAACTACCTACGCTGACACTGCCTGTCGGATTTAATAAAGTTTTACTGCATTCCTGTTGTGCTCCCTGTGTCTGTGAAATTATGGAAATTCTTAAACAATCCTCTATAGATACTACAGTTTTTTTCTATAACCCTAATATTGATACAGAAGATGAATACAATACACGGAAAATTGAAAATATTGAATTTGCAAATAAACTGAACATTCCTTTTATTGATGGAGATTACGATACAGAACGTTGGAAATCTAGTATTGCAGGCTATGAAAATGAACCTGAACGTGGTAAAAGATGCACTATATGCTTCGAGATGAGATTAGCTACTGCAGCGAAATATGCCTACGACAACAATTTTAAACTTTTCACTTCTTCTCTGGGCATTTCCCGATGGAAAAACTTTGAACAGGTTACAAATTGCGGAGTCAGAGCTGCCAAAATATTTCCAGGTATAACATATTGGGATTATAACTGGAGAAAAAAAGGAGGTTCAGATCGTATGGAAAAAATCAGTAAAAGAGAAAACTTTTACAGACAAAATTATTGTGGTTGTATCTATTCAAAAGGGTAAGTCAAGCCCCATTCATTTCGCATCTTATCCATGACTTTCATTATACCTACGGTCTCATGCAAAGGCATAATCTCACTTTCAAGTTTTGCTTCATTAATACAACTCGTGACTTCTTCTACCTGATAAATAAATCCATTACTAGAATTATTTTCAAGAATTTCTATTGTATCTTTTATTTCGTTTTCACCATCATGTTTAAGAATAGTAAATTGATCCCCAGCTGGAAATTGAGAAAATTCTACATACCCCTTACTTCCATAAATAATTGCTTCACTTTTCATCTTCAGGTTATAACTTGTACAAATATTTGCTAAACAGCCTGACGAGAAACGAAACATGTAATGAGAGATTTCATCCACACCCGAATCACTGAAACGTGTCATGGACTTAATATCTACTGGAAGTTCTCCAAGTAAATAGCAAACGAATGAAATTGGGTAAATCCCCATATCCAAGGTAACACCACCTGCTAATGCTGGATCCCGTAGCCTTTTTGCATATTTACTTTGAGTAAATGAACCGAATGATAAATTACATACTTTTACTTCACCTATTTCATTGGTTTTGATTTTGTTTTTCAACATCTTCAGACTAGGTAGAAATCGCATCCACATGGCTTCCATTAAAAATAGTTTTTTTGCTTGAGCTATCCGTACAAGTTCCTCAGCTTCTTTTGCATTTACTGTAAATGCTTTTTCAACCAATACATGTTTTCCATGTTCCAAAGCCAATTTAGCATTTTCAAAGTGAAAGTTGTGCGTTGTTGCCACATAAATTACATCAATTTCTCTGCAATTCACTATTTCCTGATAGCTATAAACATTTTCCACTCCATGTTTATTTGCAAACGCCCTGGCTTTTGAAGGTGTTTTGGATGCTACTGCATATAATTGACTATTGGAATATATTCTAAGAGCATCAGCCATTTTTTCAGCTATAATTCCTGTTCCTATGATACCCCATTTTAATTCTTGAGAATTACTCATTATGATATAAGTTCCTTATTTTTTATTTCAGGTTTATTTTGTTTTAATTGAAAAATTATACTAAAACTAATCCATAATACCACCATATCAAAATCAATGAACACAAAAATTAGTTTCATTTGGACTTACCACCCAAGTCACAATAGTATAGGATACCAACTCCTCCGGCAAACTGTACCTTTGGATAATAAAAATCACGAGATAATTCCACGAAGCCAATTTCCTTTAATATCGTATAATTCAATAGAAAAAGGAGCTTGATCCATTAAAGAGCGAAACCGTAATTCACTTTCTACTAATGCTGTCTCAATATGTTTTCGTGCAATAATATCATGTATAATGGTTGAAAAATATTCAATTTCTCCCTGTAAATTTTTATGTGAAATGATTTTCTGAGAAACAGGAAATTCTTTCAAACCATCCTTAGTACGAAGTATTAATTCGCCTTCCCATATACCATCATTTGCAGCAGTGGGCAAAGCTACATTCATTAATATCGGTATAGAATCTTCAGGACAGTATTCAGTTACGTTTACTTTTGAAAGGTCTTCATCATCACCATATCCCAAAATTTTCCGACCGGCCAGATTAAGGTATAGTGTATTTCCTTCTTTATCTATCATACAGACTAAATCTGTAGTAGCTTCAATTGTATGTATTAAAGGTAAAGATATTTTTTTGATATGCTGACGTAATTCAGTCAATTCACTAATCAATTGCTTCTTTGTTTTATCTTCGTCTCTCATATCATTCCTATGTGACAAATCCTAGGTTTTACAAACTCATTATATTTTAGTTGATCTTCTTATCTCAATTATACTTACCTTTGGATCTCAAAACAAGTAAGTTTAAGTTAAAATGATAGTATTATGATAGTTAAATGTATTGTAAATTTTTTCTTTTATCAAAGTGTTTTTTGCCTATTGCAAAAAAACAAATAATCCTTTAAAATGTTATTATAAGTTATGATTATCGTATTATCCTTCATAAAACTTTGAATACCAAAATACATCGCAACATAGAACGTATATAATCAAAATAAAGGAGTTATTTATGGACGCAGCAAAACCGCAAAAGTCTAAAGTTAAAGGTATTGTAATATACTTTTGCATTGTAGGTGCTCTTGGAGGATTACTGTTTGGTTTAGACCAGGGATTTATCAATGGTTCACTTGATTTCATCAACAGATATTGGAAATTAACCACCTCAGGTGGTGAATCTTATGCAAGTATAATGATTCTTGGATGCGTTCTTGGTGCTTTAATAAGCGGTTGGATAGCTAAATCTATTGGTAGAAAATATACTCTGGTAATTGCAGCTCTATTTTTTACAGTGTTTAGTTTTTGGGGAGCAGTTACAGAAAGTTATGAAATTCTTTACTGGACTAGATTCTGTCTTGGGCTCGGTGTAGGTTCTGCATCATGTATAGTTCCCATGTATCTTTCTGAAATAGCTCCTACAAGAGTACGTGGTGCTATGATTTCACTATATCAGTTTTTCATAACTATTGGGATTTTTGGAGTTTATGTATCAAATGCCTGGATTGACAGTTCTTTCGAAGCAACATGGCACAATGACACCTGGAGATTGATGCTTGGTTTCCTTGGAATCCCTGCTATCGTCATGCTTATTCTTATGTTCACTATCCCAAGAACACCAAGATTTCTAATATTAAAGAAAAAAGATGATGAAGCAAAAAAAGTCCTCAAAAAAACTCTGGCAACAGAAGAAGAGTGTATTAAAGAACTGAAGGAAATAAAAGAAAGTCTTGCTCAGGACGAAAAGTTGAAATCTTCCGGAGCGCTAAGAAATCTTTTAGGAAAGAGCTATTTTAAAAAAGTGCTACTTTTAGGTATTATGATTCAGTTGTTTGTTCAGCCATTAACAGGGATTAACACAATTATTTATTACTCTGGAATAATTTTTAAATCTGCCGGAATGTCAAATCCTGCAACCGGTACTATTCTTGTTGGTTTGACTAACGTTCTTGCAACTATTATAGCACTTGTATTAATTGATAAATATGGACGCAAACCATTAATGTATTCTGGACTCATTTTAATGATAATAAGTTTAGTTATAAATGGTACGCTGTTTTTATACAGCAGTCACGGAGCATTTGGACAGATTGCACTTGTAGTATTTACACTGTTGTTTATTATTGGTTTTGCTTATTCCTGCGGCCCTATTGCATGGGTAATATGTGCAGAAATATTCCCTCTTGAAGGAAGAGATTTTGCTATGACAATTACTTCCGCGGTAAACTGGGTAGGTAATTATTTTGTTATTAGATTCTCTCTTACTATTATGAATAGCTTAGGCGGAAGCTTTTTATTCTATATGTTTGCTGTTTTCTGTGTCATTGGTCTTATTATAATGAAATATTTTACTCCTGAAACAAAAGGTGTTTCATTAGAAAAGATTGAAATGAATCTTAAAGCCGGTAAGAGACTAAAAAATATCGGTATTTAATAATCTAAAACATAATAAATTTGATATTAAACCAACAGACTCATCTTTGAGTCTGTTTTTTTATTCAAAAATTTTATTAGAACTTATTTTATCGTGTGCTAATTGAAGTATGTCCACACAGTTATTAATCCATTCCTTCAAACATTTGAGAAGATTTAACTCAAATTTATTAATTTTTTTATCATTTAAAAAATTAAATTCGTCCATATTACTATACAGCTCTTTGATTTCCATATCTGTCAAAGCAAGTCTATTTGCAAAAAGAGAAGCCACATTGCGTGGGCTCTCTTTAAATGCATTATTGTAGAACTCAACAATTATAAGTACTTCCTTAAAATATTCTCTACTGTTTTTTGTTTCATCTTCAAATACATAACTGAAAATATCAAATAAAAGACTAGATTTATAATTCTCTTCCAGCTTATAAGTACTTATAAGCCGGCTGATTAAATAAAACACAAAAATCTGTTGTTCAAATTTAAACCCCTTACTATCAATATTTCTTTTACTAAATATTTTATTTTTTTGATAATGCAGTTTCCAGTGAGTATCTACAAGATAATTAATAACTCCTGCAATATTTTGCCCAATGGTTTCCTTTGAAAAGTCCCTATCGAAAATTGCAGATAATTTCTTTTTATCATCTTCAGTCTTCTTTTTTTTGAACATGTTGATCCCCATAAAATTGTTATACCGATTTTCCTACTGATTCAGATAAAAGTTGTTATAACGATACTAATCCACACGACTGAGGGGTATAATATATCAGTACATAGTGCCAAAATAGTACAATACATAAATACTAATCTATCATGATATTAAAATATAATGTTCTATTTCTTTATAAACCTCTACTAAATTCTGCAAAATTGCTAGAAAGGATATGACTTGAATAATATTCTTATATACTTTACTCTGATAAGATCTTAATATTTATTTAAGACAGGTAAAACGGACATTCCTGTCCGTTCCTCTTCTCGGACAGGAATGTCCGAGTTACTTTGTAATCAATGCGTACATTAGAAAACCAACCGTTTAAAGTATAACTATATAAACATTTATGGATTATTTATTATAATAAATTATTTCAGCTGATTTTGATAAATTTTAAATTAACATAACAATGAAAGAAAATTCATATTATGACTCTAAGAAATAAAATGTTTCAGGAAATGAATGATAAGAAAATATTCACTCAGGCCATGAATTATGCTTTTGATTATATAGACAAAGTTTTTGACAGAAATGTTTTTCCTTCTGACAAGGCAATTAATAATCTTGATGAATTCACCGAAGATTTACCTGACTTTTCGGGGAATTCCTTTTCTATATTAAAGCAACTCCATCAATATGGTTCACCTGCAACCGTTTCGCAAGTTGGAGGACGATATTTTGGTTTACATAAGAGGTCAGTACAGTTTGGAATGGAGCTAAAAGAGAATAGTTTTAATACTTTAAATGATATTGTTTTCAACCAGGTGCTGGTTAAATGCGAAACTGATGTGTTGACAAACAAAGCTTTACAGTATATTCAAGAATCAGGAGAATGCTGGGTTGGAGGAGCAATATGGGACGAGAAAGCTGTAATTAGAATTAGTGTCTGTTCATGGGCAACGACTAAAGAAGATATAACACGTTCAGTTCATGCTTTTGTAACAGCAAGAGATAAAGCAGTTCTGGAATGTTGAAAATTACTCTATTGTTGAAATATATTTCTAAAGCAATACATATAATCAAGAGAATAAAAACCAATCCCCCTTCCAGGCTTATAGGTTCAAACCAATACTTATTCATTTCTTTCAAAATATGCCTTTGTTATTTTGTCCTGCAAAAATATTTATACAATTAGAAATGTGATCCTTTAAAGGACCTTTTAATATTTTACACCTATATTTTGGAGCCCATATAATATGATACTTGCAATGCCAAATGGCTTGTGATAATCTATTAAACTGGTTCACCTACTCCTTTTATTATGTTGCGGGAACAATAATATTTAGAGTAGCACTGAGCTATTCCTAGACAAATCGGCAAATCGGCCTAGCCAATTGCATCTGACCATGTCCATATGATGTGGTTTTATAGAATGGAATAAATTCCATTTAACATATTATGAGGTTTTATAAATAATGAAAGCATTTAAAGCATATGATATTCGTGGTAAATGGGGTATTGAACTAAATGCAGCAACTGCATATAGAATTGGTAACTTTATTCCTGAAGTATTTGGTGTAACAAAAATTCTAATCGGAAGAGATATTAGACTTTCATCAGATGAGTTTTTTAATGCTTTGACTAAAGGAATAAATGATGCAGGTGCTGATGTTTGTGATGCAGGTTTAACATCAACTCCTATGATTTATTGGGGTACTGGAAAGTTTGATTTTGATCTATCGATAATGATAACAGCCTCTCATAATCCAAGTGAATATAATGGGCTTAAATTTTCAGGAAAAGACGTACTCCCTATTGGATATGATAATGGTCTAAATAAACTTGAGAAACTTGTTGAAAGCAGTAGCAGTACAGTAATTAAGAAGAAAGGATCAATTACCAAATTTATCTTTAAGGATGATTATGTAAAATTCCAGAAGAATTATAAAAATGATTACGACAATCTTAATATTGCAATTGACTGTTCTAATGGTATGTCTGCATTACTGGCCAGAGAAATCTTTGGTAATGCACCATATTACATAAATGAAAAAATGGATGGTAATTTCCCTGGACATGAACCAAATCCACTTGAGCCCAAAAACCAGGAGCAGATAAAAAGAATCGTAAAAGAAAAAGAATGCGATATTGGTGTAATATTTGATGGTGATGCTGATAGAGTAATGTTTATTGATGAAAATGGGAAGTTTATTTCTCCAGATTTAATTCTTGCTTTACTAGGCCACTACTTTTTTGAAGAGAAAAAAACAAAAGGTAGAGTTGTTCAGGATATAAGGACATCAAAGTCTGTTGCTGAGTATTTAAAACAATTTAATGTTCGCGTTGATACCTGGAAAGTTGGCAGAGCTTTTGGAGCACCAAAATTGAAAGAGGTCAATGGTGTATATGGGGGTGAATTAGCAGGACATTATTATTTCCGTGATTTCTATTTTTCTGATAGTGCATTTATGGCAGCTGAGATAGTTTTAAATATCGTCCAAAAGTTCAAATCGCAAGGTCTATCAATGTCAGAACTGATTAACCGCATCTCTACTTATGCGAACACAGGTGAGATTAATTTTCCTATAAAAGAAAAACTTAAAGCGATGAATGAGATAGTAAATTATTTTAAAAAAACCGGTGAAAAGTTCAAATTCTTTGATATTGATGGTTATAGGCTGGAATTTAATGATTGGTGGTTTAGTATAAGACCATCTAATACCGAGCCATATTTGAGATTTTTAGCAGAAGGAAAAGATGAAGAGCTCCTGAAAAAGAAAACAAAGATAATTTATGGAATTTTGTCCCAATATTCTTTATAACCATCGTTTAACCAAGGTTAGGCCCAAGCTGTTAAGAAGTAACTATAAAAATATTTTGATTGTCCGATCAAAGCTTGAATTGACTATAAAGCTTAAAAGAAAACTATTAACAGTTAAATATAAAAAATATTCAACATAGGTAATTATGTATAAAATAGATATAAATCCCAAAGGAATAAAAATTTATTTTGATGAGGAGAAGCACAAATATTGGACAGATAAAGTTACTGATTTTACTTCAGTAACAACATTCATCAAACAATTTTTTCCGAAGTTCGATAGAGAGGGAATAAGTAAAAGATATGCTCTTAAAAATGGATTAAAGCAGGAAGAAGTACTTGCTAACTGGGAGATCAATAACCAGCAAAGTCGTGATCTTGGTTCCAATATCCACTGCTTATGTGAGTGTTACTTGCTAAAGCAAAATCTACCTGACCCAATTAATGAAAAAGCTTCGATTATTTTTAAATCAGCCAGGAATAAATTAGACTCACTACTAAATAATTTTAAAATTGTAGCATCTGAGAAAATTGTGTTTTCAGAAGAGTTACAACTTTGTGGAACTGCAGATCTACTAGTGAGAGAAAATAAAACTGGTCAACTGTATTTGCTTGACTTTAAAACTAATAAAAAAATAGACAGAGAGAATAGGTATGGAAAGTTCGCTTTAAACCCCTTTGGTCATTTAGCTCATAATAATTTTATGCACTATTCAATACAACTCAATACATACCGAAAACTATTTCAACAGGAACAATACTTTGATGAAGAAATTAAAATGGGGATAATTCATTTTGAGCATTCGGGGAGTTCTAAATCATATAGAATATCTAATATGGAAAATGAGGTTACTAAAATGATTAACTCTCATTTATCAACTTTTGGTATAGTTTTATAAATGTTAATGCAAGTAAACATCGTTCAAAAAGTCATGAATGTCATAATATTTTTCAGCAAAATAAAGAAGAATGTAGAAATTTTGATTCAGGCATCTTATTTAAAATTTGTTTCAAATGAAAAAAGTGATGCTTTTTCTGGTAAAATTACCCAGTTTTCTGTATGAGTTTTTATTACTTTATTAGCTCTGGAAGACCATGTAGAACCAACTTTTTCATATACTTCTGCCCAAATCATACGCTTGCTTACTGTATCATTTACTGCGTAACAATAGTACTATGTCTAGAGCTCAGAAACTAATAAAAAAATAACTGCACTTTCCATGAAAAGATAAAATTTCAGGAAGATTAATGGGAGGCAATTTAAATACTATTACGAGTATATAAGGAAGCTCTTAGATACCAAATATCATTTTAGGAGATATTCTTTTCATCGAAGATAGTCTAAAAGATATTGCAACAGTTGAGCGACTTTTTACTTTTTTAAAACTTTATAATGTTTTCGATACTGTATGCACATCCAATGTTTACACTTCCAATAGGTGAGTGTATTAAAATAGATTTTGAGAATAAACAGGTAAAGTTAATTTAGTTTTAACTTTTATGTAAAAATCAATCAATAAACATCCTGTAAATGTTGCGAATATCAAATTGTTTTGTTATAATGAAAGCATAAGAATTAAACTTAATCATACATGGAAACTATTTATATGGATAATTCAATCACCATTGGCGTTTTAAAAGAAACGAAAAATCCACCTGACAGACGAGTTGCAATCACACCCGAAGAAGGAGCAAACTTAATAAAGCAATTCCCTTTTGTTGATCTCTATATCCAATCAAGTGAGTTCAGATGCTATTCCGATGATGAATATAGACAATATGGGTTACCAATCGTAAAAAATGTTAGTTTTTGTGACATATTAGTTGGAGTAAAAGAAGTTGCAATTCCTGAATTAATAGCTGATAAAAAGTATATGTTTTTTTCTCATACAACAAAACAACAACCATATAATAAAAAATTACTGCAAGCAATTTTAGAAAAAAATATAACATTAATTGACTATGAACTTCTCACAAATGATTTGAATGTAAGATTGGTTGCATTTAGCAGATGGGCAGGAATAATCGGATGCTATAATGGGCTTATAGCATTGGGTAAAAGAAGCAAA
>Ga0307988_1001295_pt1 | contig 14396 bp, 9 predicted proteins | sample EllFjometagen183_FD_203166 | JGI IMG/M metagenome (GOLD analysis project Ga0307988, IMG submission 203166) | Marine microbial communities from Ellis Fjord, Antarctic Ocean - #183 | ecosystem: Environmental > Aquatic > Marine > Unclassified | place: Southern Ocean | collected 2014-10-08 | reverse complement strand
AGGGCATTCTCTTTCGACAATTATTCACAGTTGGAAATCTTTTAGTGCTCATCAAGCGAATAAATATTTAAAGCGAACTGGATCATTCTGGAATGCTGATTATTTTGACCGTTATATTCGAGATGAAAAACATTACTTGAGTACGATTGAATATATTCGCTTAAATCCTGTTAAAGCCGGGCTAGTTAATTCTCCTGAAGACTGGGAATGGTCAGGGAGTATGAAGAAAAATACAGGCGGGGACAATGAGGAAAAAGGAAAGGAAAGGATGATGCAGGCGGGGACAATGAAGGGAAAGGAAAGGATGATGCAGGCGGGGACAATGAAGGGAAAGGAAAGGATGATGCAGGCGGGGACAATGAAGGGAAAGGAAAGGATGATGCAGGCGGGACGCCTGCGGTCCCGGGAGGGTGTTAATGCAAGCTGATAATAAAAAAATATTACGCCAATCAATAAAGATTGTAGCTAAAGTCGCATCGTTTTTTATAATCATTGTGACGGTGATAATGGTCATGCAATATATCCAGCTGAAAAAGATTTCTCCAGAATCCTCAACATGGCTTCCTGAACTTAAAGAAAAATTCAGTAACGACCGCAAAAATGAAGCATTAAGAACACACATAAGAGAACTTGATCTGCTTTCGCGCCGCGCATGGTTCACTGGACAAAATCAACTCTATACTGGAGGAATACTCCTGCTTGGAGCTGGAGGAGCATTATTGGTGGCTTTGATAATTCTCGCTTTAACGGCTGAAAAAAGAGTTAATAAAGACTCGTCTGCTAATACAACTGAACCCAAAAATTCAACTTTACGAATAGTTATAGCCGCGATTGGCTGCGGCTTGTTCATAGCTGCTGTGGTAATTTATGACCTTGAAAAGAAAGAGAAGAAAACCAACTTGATTGCGCCGGAGAAAAAAGTTTCCGCAAAAGAATTTTATGCTAACTGGCCTTCTTTCAGAGGACCTGACATCAGCGGCGTTGCGCCAAATCGAAAATTATTTAGCGATTGGGATATTCCTTCCAAACACAATTTACTTTGGAAAGTCAAAGTTCCTCGTCAGGGATTTAGTTCACCAATCCTCTGGAACAATAAATTATTTGTAACTGGCGGTGATAAAAAAGACCGTGAACTATACTGTTATGAAGCAAATAGCGGAAAACTTCTATGGCGACACAGCGCGGGGTCTTCGGCAACTCTCCCGAAAGTAAGCAACGATACTGGTTTTGCGGCATCTACTCCTGCCACAGATGGACAGCGTGTCTTTGCGGCATTTGCCACGGGAGATATTATCTGTGTTGATTTTGACGGGAAACGAGTCTGGTCAAAGAAGTTTACTGTACCTGATAATCCTTATGGTTACGCCAGTTCACTTTTAACTACTCCCGACAAATTAATTGTCCAATATGACGACAACATCCGTCAGCTCTTGATGGCTTTTGATTCCGCCAGCGGACGTGAACTTTGGCGGAAAGAACGCAAAGCCGCTATTTCCTGGTCTTCACCAGTTAAAATCAACGTTGATGGAGGCAGTCAAATAGTTATTTTAACCTGCGAATCAGTCGAAGGTTTTGACCTTGAGACCGGCAAGCAACTCTGGCGCGAGGATTGTATGGAAGGAGAAGTCGCGACTTCTGCAGCTTTTGCCAATGGCAGAGTACTGGTGGCCAATGACAATGCAGTTGCCGCCGCTATTGACCCGGTCAAAGGCGAGATATTATGGGAGAATGATGAACTTGATCTGCCAGATGTATCTTCCCCGGTCGCGCTTGGAGATATGTTGTTTATTTTTACCAGCGGTGGTGTTGGCTTATGTGTAAACGCGGAAAGCGGCGAACTCAATTGGGAACACGAATTTGAAGATGGTTTTTACAATTCTCCTTTACTGGTCGGTGACCGGATTATTGTCATAGACAAAAAAGGAATAGCATATATAATTATTCCAAGCGAAAAAGAATTCAAACTTGAACGTACTTGCAAAGTCGGAGAAATGCTTCTTAGTACGCCAGTTCCCGGCAAAAATAAGTTATGGCTGCGTTCTAATAAATATCTTTATTGTGTAGGCAAAAAGGAGACAAATCAATGACTTCTGAAAGCCTACGCGAAGAACTAATCAAACTGGTGGAAAAACATGGACGTTCACGACGTTCATTGATTCATCTGCTACAAGAAATTCAAGTAATATATAATTATCTTTCTCCTGAAATTTTATCATTACTACCTGAAATAACTGATGTAACTCCAAGCGAAATAACTTCTGTCGTTACATTCTACCGCCGTTTCCGCTTGAAGCCCGCGGGACGACATAGTATCCGGGTATGTATCGGCACTGCCTGCCACGTCAAGGGCGCCGACAAAGTTTACGACGCATTTCGTAAGCATTTGAATATCCAAGAAGGTCAGGACACAGATGAAGAAGGCTTATTTACTGTTGAAAAAGTAGCTTGTCTGGGTTGCTGTATGTTAGCTCCGGCTGTTCAAATTGACGAACTTATTTACGGTTGGGTAGAGCCTGCCAGAGTTGATAATGTTATTGATGATTTTCTCGCCTCACAACATACTCCAGAAAGGATTGAGAGTGGCAACATACAAACGAACGGCGATGCCCGTATATGTCTTTGTTCAAGCTGTGCGGCTTCCGGGGCTACGGCAGTTTATAACGAATTACGGCGCTGTGCCGGAGAATTTAAGCTTCCAGTCAAAATAATGGAAGTCGGCTGTGATGGTGTTTCCTACCGTTCACCTTTGATGCGCGTCACGGACAGTACAGGAAATCAATTTAATTATGTCTGTGTTGAACCTGATAATGTTAGTGATATTTTGCTCCATCATTTCGCTCCAAAATCACTGGCCAAAAAAGTTGCCGCCGGATTTAATCGTATCGCTACTAAAGTGCTGGGACAAAGGTCGGGAGTGTGGCGTTGCCAGGTAGCTGGAAAACGTGAGGATGAGGATAATTCATATTTAAAATCTCAAGTCAGAATAGCTACTGAACATTGCGGTCATATTGATCCATGCTGTATGGATTTATATGTTCATCATAAAGGCTTTGAAGGCTTAAAAAAGGCGCTTAATATGCCGCCAGAAGCGGTGATTGATGAAATCAAACTTTCAGGTTTGCGAGGTCGCGGCGGAGGAGGATATCCTACCGGAGAAAAATGGCAGACCGTTGCTGATACTACAGCAGGCCGCAAATATTTAGTTTGCAACGCTGACGAAGGTGATCCGGGAGCTTTTATGGATCGCATGCTGCTGGAATCTTTCCCTTTCAGGATTTTGGAAGGTATGATGATTGCGGCTCACGCGATTGGGGCTGAACATGCATTTATTTATGTACGAGAGGAATATCCTCTAGCGGTTAAACGTATAAAGAAAGCGCTTGAAAGTTGCCAAAAAGCCGCTTATAAACTTAAAATCGAGGTCATTGAAGGTGCTGGAGCTTTTGTCTGTGGTGAAGAAACCGCCTTATTAGCGGCACTTGACGGTCGGCGTGGAACACCAAGTTTTCGACCTCCATTTCCTTCTGAGTGTGGTTTTGACGGCTGTCCTACATTGATAAATAATGTCGAGACATTCGCGGTAATCCCGTGGATAATTCGACATAAATCAGATGCATTTGCCGGGCATGGTACAGATTTAAGCCGCGGCACTAAAACTTTCGCACTAGCCGGAAAAATCCAGCGCGGTGGCTTGATTGAAGTTCCAATCGGCATGTCTCTGCGCCAAATAGTCGATGAGATAGGCGGCGGAGTTCCAGAAAATAGAAAATTAAAAGCTGTACAGGTCGGCGGTCCTTCAGGCGGATGTGTGCCGGAATCGCTCTGTGATCTTCCAGTTGATTATGAAGCTTTAACCGAAGCCGGAGCAATCATGGGCTCAGGTGGAATGGTCGTTCTGGATGATACTGACTGCATGGTTGATATTGCCCGCTATTTTCTATCCTTTACCGCGCTTGAATCCTGCGGCAAATGTACTTGCTGTCGGGTTGGAACAATAAAGATGCTGGAAATCCTCGAAAATTTATGTAATGGTGACGGCAAAGAAGGAGATATTGAGAAACTTGAAGATTTGGCTAAGCTGGTACATGCCGGGTCTATTTGTGGTCTAGGACGTAGTGCTCCGAATCCAGTTCTTTCCACGCTTAAATTTTTCAGAGAAGAATATGAAGCGCACCTGCATGGCAAATGCCCAGCAGGAAAATGCAGTAAGTTGATAACTTATACAATAACTGACGACTGTATAGGCTGTTCCAAATGCGCCAGAGCTTGCGGAGCCGAGGCTATAGCTTTCACTCCGTGGAAAAAACATGTCATCGATCAGGAAAAATGTACGAAATGTAATACATGTTTCGATATTTGTCCGCAAAATGCAGTTAAGGTGGAATAATGATTAAAATAACTATCGACAATAAAGAAATAGAAATTGCTTCAGGAGCAACAATTCTTAGCGCGGCAAAAGGTGCCGGTATAGATATTCCAACACTTTGTTATTTGGAAGCTTGCGGCGCAAGCGGTTCATGCATGGTCTGTGCTGTGCAAAATCTGACAAATGGTAGAATGATTCCATCCTGCGCCGCTCTTTGCGAAGACGGCATGAAAATCGCAGCTTCCAGCCCTAAAGTCAGGGAATTCCGCCAAGGTGTTATAGAATTACTTTTGAACGAACATCGAGGTGATTGTTTGGCTCCATGTCAACTGGCATGTCCTAATGGAATTGATATTTCAACTATAATGCATCTGCTAGTTCAAGGCAAACAAGATGAAGCCGCTGCTGTTTTGGATAAAGATCAAGATAAATGTTCAGACTGCAAGGCTCATTGTGAATTAGCCTGTCGCCGTGGTCGTCATGATAAGCCGATTGCTATCAGGAAGATACTCAGTGAATTTGCTGCCACAGGAAAAGGATTAAAAGCACAATATAAAGATTCATATAATCATCGTTTCGGTTTGGTTTCAGAAGAGGATATGGATATTTTCATCAAGACTAAAAATCATGCTGACAGCATCAGCGAAGCCGCTCGTTGCCTGCGCTGTGACTGCCGTTCCCGGGATAACTGCCAATTACGACATCTAGCTTCCGAGTACGACTCTAAACAAAAACGTTTCGGTAAGTCATCAATCGAATTTGATCGGATTTGCTATGGAAGAGTCGTTTACGAAGTCGGCAAATGTGTAAAATGCGGAAATTGTATTGCTATCGGAGAAAGTGTAAAATCTGGTTTTGGTCCAGTATTTAATGATCGTGGAAAAGCTTTGAGAATAACAGCTCCAATCGGAGTGGATAAAGATGAATTATTTATAGGCATCGCAGATAAATGTATAGAAGTATGTCCAACAGGAGCTTTATTTTTACGGGAGGATCAATGAAAAAGAAAGTTATAAAATGGCTTGTCATTGAATATATTATATTGATTGTCATAGCAATATTGTTTTATCAACATAGTAGCAAATTAGCTGAACAAAAAAGTTCTAAGACTACAGCTAAAACTACTGGTTCATGGCCAATTTTCAGAGGAAACCAACAACTTAACGGCTATGTAAAATCAATTCCAAAGAAAGCTGTAGTCGCTTGGACATTCAAGGCTGAAGCTATGGTCGATGCCGGTTTAGTCTGCGATGCTGATAGAATGTATTTCGGCAATAGCGAGGGAATGTTCTACTGTTTAAACGTCAATACTGGAAAAATTGTGTGGAAAAAGAAGATTTCAGACGGCATAAACGCCTCCGCTTTGCTGGTCGATGGAGTTTGCTATGTCGGCAGTCAGTCAGGAGAGTTTTTGGCTCTATCCATGGCTGACGGAAAAATTTTATGGCGTCATGAAATTGGAGAACAGATAAATGGTTCCGCCAATTTTTTCAGAGAACAGGGAAAACTTCGCATAATTTTTGGAGCCTACGATTTCAAACTGCATTGTCTGGATGCGAAAAACGGCAAGGAAGAATGGAGTGTAAAAACTGAAAATTATATAAACGGTGCTCCGGCAGTTAACAACAAAAGAATAATTTTTGGCGGTTGTGATGGTTATCTGCGTACTGTTGACGCACTTTTAGGAAAAGAAAAAAACAAATTAAAACTCAAATCATACATTCCGGCATCCCCGGCAATTTATGATTCCATCACTTATGTCGCACTTTATGGCGAGAAAGTTTTTGCAATCAATAAAGAAAATAAAATTCTTTGGACCTATGAACCGAATGACAAATCAGCATTTTTATCATCTCCAGCGGTCAATCCTGATTTTGTAGTAATCGGCGACCGTGACGGATTGATTCATATCTTAAAACGTTTAAACGGCAAAAAAGTTGCGGAATTTCAGACTACCGGCGATATTGCGGTTGGTCAAATAGTTTCTGACAAAAGAGCTTTGGCGGCTGATAAAGACGGTTTTATTTATATTTTTGATTTGTTTAGCGGCAAAGAAATATGGACTTATCAAATCGGCCCGGCGATAACTGCCCCGATCACGGTCTACGGCGATAAAATAATCGTTGCCGATAATGATGGAAATATTACAGCATTTAAAGGAACAAAATAATTTATTGAGGTGTATATATGGATGAAAAAATATTACTTGAGTTGGACAATATTTGTAAAAGCTATGAGCATAAGTCTGGTCGCATCGAAGTACTGAAAGGAGTTTCTCTCAAGCTTAATCATGCTGACAGTGTGGCTGTGACTGGTCCTTCTGGTTCGGGCAAAAGCACACTTTTGAATTTAGTCGCTTGTCTTGATCGACCAGATTCCGGCAAGATGATCTATAATCAAAAAAATCTTTCTGAACTTTCGCAAATCGAGTTAGATGAATTTAGATTACGTCGAATCGCTATTGTCTTTCAGGAGCATCATCTACTGCCGCAGTGTACCGCGCTGGAAAATGTTTTATTGCCAACACTACCGCTGGGAGAAAGCTCCGAAGCAAATGTTTTGCGGGCTGAAGAATTACTGAAAGGAGCTGGGCTTCACAAGCGAAAAAATCATTTTCCAGGAGAGCTTTCCGGTGGAGAATGCCAAAGAGTCGCGGTATGTCGCGCTCTGATAAATTCTCCTGAACTTCTTCTGGCTGACGAGCCAACTGGAGCGCTTGACCACCAGACCGCTCTGGAATTACTTGATTTAATTGATAAGCTTAGAAATAATTCGATGGCTTTGCTTATGGTAACTCATTCTCAGGAAGCCGCCGATCGAATGAAACGGAAACTTGAACTGACAGAAGGCTTACTTCAGGAGAAATAGTCAATGCGTGGTTCATTTAATACAAAAAAACTGATTAAACGTAATCTCAAGTTTTATCGACGTCAAAACATACAGCTTATTCTGGCAATAGCTTTGACTACTGCGATTGTCTGTGGTGCTTTTCTAATCGGAGCTTCAGTAAAAAACAGTCTTAAAAATGCTATGCAAAATCGCCTTAAACAGGCGGATTACGGTATCTTCCAAAACGAACGCTGGTTTAAATCTGACCTTGAAAAAAGATTTTCTGCTGCTACGGCATTGATTTCAGTCCCGGCATATATGACCGCCGAAGACGGACATACATTCAAAATAAATTTATATGGCATTGATAAAAGCTTCTTTAAGCTCGCAAAACCACTTCCTGGAACAGCTTATATAAATCAGACCACCGCCCTTATGTCTGGAGCTAAAATAGATAAAAGTTTTGCATTGCGTTGTTTCAAACCATCCATAATGCCCGGCGATACCGCTTGGTCGAATCGTGATTCCGGCAGTATTGGACTTCGTCTAACAGTTTCAAAAATACTTTCCAGTGCCGATTTCGGCAACTTTAATCCCTTGAATTCACAACTTGCTCCAGCTAATGTTTTTGTTGACCGTGACTGGTTGGCAAAACGTTTAGACAAACAAGGACGCGCTAATGTTTTATTATCCAGCACTTCCGAGCCAATATCGAATTTCTTAACTTTGGCAGACTATGGGCTTTCCTTAAAAAAATTATCAAATGGCGAAATTGAGCTTAAATCTGACCGGGTATTTATAAGTCCAGTGATTAAAGAAGCAGCAAATTCACTTAAATATCCCAAACAAGCAATATTCTCTTATTTTGCCAACCGCATTAACAGCAAAGCAGGAATGACGCCTTATTCATTTGTTGCCGGAATAGATTCTTTATCCGCTAATGAATCCATAATAAACAGCTGGTTAGCAGATGATTTAAAACTGAAAGCCGGTGATTCTTTTAGTATGTCTTATTATATATTTGACCCCATGGGAGAACTTAAGGAAGCTTCTGCCGCATTTAGAGTAAAGTCAATCATCTCAGTTAAACGTGATAATGATTTGATGCCGAAGTTTCCCGGCATGTCCGATGCCGACTCTTGTAGCGACTGGGATCCGGGTATTCCAATTAATTTAAAACTGATCAGAGCAAAGGATGAAAATTACTGGGATAAATATCGCGGTACACCAAAAGTATTTATAGCTTTAAAGAAAGCTCAAAAAATCTGGGGATGCCGCTTTGGAAATATTACCGCACTACGTTTCAGCAATGTAAATCAGAAAAAGCTGGAAGAATCTATATTATCTGCAATATCTCCAGCAAAACTCGGCTTTGACTGGCAGAATTTAAAATCTGTCGGGAAGCACGGCGTGGCAAACGCAGTTGATTTCAGCGGATTATTTTTCGGCTTGAGCTTTTTTGTTATTGTTGCCGGTATATTTCTTTCAGGATTACTATATCAGTTACACTTGGAACAACGAGCCAGCGAGTTCGCGGTGCTTAAATCCATGGGATATGGAAATAATTATTTACGCCGAATATTAATGTTTGAAGCTCTGTTTATCATGCTTATTGCTATTATTATCGGAATCGGCGCCGCTTTTGCGTATAGCTATTTGATTATATACGCTCTGAATACGGTTTGGAACAACATTGCCGGCTCGATTCAAATATCATTAAGTATTGATACGTCGGCAATTTTATTTGGCGCACTCACCAGTATTCCGCTAAATGTGCTGGTTTTGTTTTTTGCATTGCGTAAAGTTCTTAAATCGAATTTGAAAGAACGCCTGGTAAAAAGTGATTTTTACGCTAGTAAAATAAAAACTTATCTTAGTATCGGCATCATTAGTTTAGTGTTCGGGACTGTAATAATTGTTTTTGGAATAAAATCCGGTGGCACTGGTGTTGGAGCATTTTTTGCCGCAGCTGCATTATTCCTTACAGGGATGATTTGCCTAAGCAGAGTAATTATTCAAGTCATGCCTGAATGTTTCACTGGACATGGAATCTCAATGCTGTCAACAGCATTACGCAATAACAGTCGAAATATTCAACGTTCAATGGCTGTTATCATAATTATGGCTCTAGGTTTATTTCTAACCCTGGCAGTAAGTTTCAATCGGACAGATAATCAATTTTCTGCGGGGTCAAGAAAATCTGGTACTGGCGGTTTTGGCTGGTATATTGAAACAGCGATTCCAGTTAAAGGCAATTTGAATTCTCCAGCCGGCAGAAAACGTTATCGTATTAAATTAACAGCAAAGACAAAAATTGTTCAATTAGCTATGCAGGATGGCGGCGCGGCTGGATGCCTTAATCTTAACCGGGTAAGCCGTCCGCAACTGCTGGGCCTTAGACCTGATGTTTTTGATGGACGTTTTATTTTTCAAACTCCTGATGTATCCTGGAAAGATTTACAGCAGAATAATTCAGATATAATCCCGGCGATTGCCGATCAGAATGTGATTTTGTGGAGTATTGGTCTAAAAATCGGCGATACATTAGACTATCCCGGAGCAGATGGGAAAGTATATAAATTAAAGTTCATTGGCGGTCTGGATAATTCTATCCTGCAAGGTTCAGTATTGATTTCAAAAGAAAATTTGCTCCGTATGTTCCCGGACACCAGCGGCAGCCGAATACTGCTAATAGATCAAAACAATAAGGATACGGGGTCAGCAATAAGCCGCAGTATGGCAAAACTGGGAGCGGACATAGAAAAGACCGCCTCACGTTTAAACCGCTTCGGTTCTATTCAAAATACTTATCTGATGGTATTCTTATCTCTCGGTGGTATTGCTTTGATTATTGGAACTTTGGGGCTGTCAATTATCTTGCGCCGTAACCTGCTGGAACGCCGAGGAGAGATTGCTTGGCTGCGTTCAGCTGGTTTTTCCACTAAGCGTATTGTTTTTATGTTGGCAATCGAACATTTGATATTATTTGATTGTGCTGTATTCTCAGGGATGATTGCCGCCGTGTCCGCTGGAATTCCGGCAATGCTTTCACCATCCGGCAACCCGCCTTGGCTTGAAATGATCCTGCTAATTTGCCTGCTCTGGCTATTTGCTTTGATCTTCATAATCTCTACCGCCCATAGCGCAAGCAAGGGTGATATCATAAGCGGACTGCACTCTAATGCTGAATAATCTTCCATAGAAATATTGATTTAATTTTCACTTAATGTATTTTAATGTTAAAAATATTAACAAATCAAAGGAGTTTAAAATTATGCTAAAAAAATACTATGCCATTATCGCCCTTATTGCCGTCCTGCCTTTATTGAGTTCCGCTGTTGAACAAAAAGCCGCCTGGCGCGGAAACGGAACTGGAAGTTTTCCTAATGCAAAACCAGCTGTGGAATGGTCTTCTACAAAGAATGTTATTTGGAAGACTCCTATGGAAAAGTTCAGCAACTCCCAACCTATCATGCTCAATGGCAAGCTTTATGTCGGAGAAGAAATTGACAAATTGGTCTGTATTGATGCTAAAAGTGGGAAAATCATCTGGTCAAAATCCAACCCTGAAAGCGAAATCCTCACAGCTGCACAACAAGCCGAACGAGTTAAAATAGTTAAGAAACTACAGCCAATCGTGGAAAAGAAGAAAACATTTATGCGTGACTACTGGAAAATACGCAAAAAATATAGAAAGGATCGTAAGAATAAAGAGCTCGGCAAAAAAGTTAGAGCAATGAGAAAGAAACAACGTGAATTTGATAAAAAACTTGCTCCATTATCAGAACTTAATCCAAAATGTCATAAAGTAACCGGATATTCTTCTCCAACTCCAGTCACAGACGGCAAAAACATTTATACTTGTTTCGGCACCGGAATGGCTGCGGCTTATACACCGGACGGCAAACGTCTCTGGCTGAAAGCTATTGAAAAACCAAATAATCAATGGGGATACTGCAGTTCTCCAGCTTTTGCGGCCGGCAAAGTTATTTATGCCTATAAACACATTATTGCTCTTGATCCAAAAAATGGCAAAGAAATATGGCGGGTTAAATCAAAATACCGCTGGGGTTCTCCACAAGTTAGCAGTATTGGGGGAAAAGAAATTGTCTTAACTCCAAATGGTGAAATTATCCGCGCCGAAGATGGCGTATTATTGAGCAAATCTTTACCTTCACTTGAATACAATTCACCCATGATACATGATGCTATAGTTTATACTTATAATAAAAATAAAGCTCGTGCTCACCGCTTGCCAGAGAAGGCTACAAAGGGTGCAAAAGCAAAACTTTTATGGGAAGTTCCAATTACATCCGACCGTTATTACGGTTCACCCGTCACCAACGGCAAAATCGTTTACTGCATTACTCGAGCTGGGAAATTGACTGCTTTGGATGTAAAGACTGGAAAAAAACTTTTCGAGCGCAAAATAAAACTGGGCAAAGGCACTAATTATCCATCACCGACTATTGCCGGCAATATCCTCCTCATTAGTAATGATAACGGCAGAACAGCTGTTCTGAAACTTGATGCAGCTGGTAGCAACATTAGAGAAAACTCCCTGTCGCCTTTCCGCAGTTCCCCATTATTCATCGGCGATCGCATGTATCTGCGTACTTTGGACGGTATGTACTGCATCGGAAAAAAATAATTTAGCAACATAAAAAAAAAGAGCTGATCGAGAAAATCCTTTCCGGGACTTTTGCGATCAGCTCTTTTGTTGTTTACTAAAAAAAATAGGGTTTAGGCTTCTAAGTGTTTAGAGGAGTAATTATGAAGAGGAGAAAATTGCGTATAGGAACTTAAAAGACCTAAACCCTAAACCTTATATTTATAGTATAGTACTGTTTTACCACTAATGTCAATAGCTTATTCGATAAACAAGCAAATATTTTTAAACTTTCTTAGTTTTTGTAAAGAGAAAGGCATTTTCTCTATTTTAATAAAACAATCATTAAAATGAATATTTATATAAAAAAGTAAAAATGCTGTCACTCTATTGACAACAGTACTATCAAATTTTCAAAGAACTTTTCCTAAAAAAGGACATAGTATATATAGGTGAATATTTTTTAATATATTCTCCCATTATTAACTTGTCTGCTATTATATATTGAATCGTTATTATTGCAAACAAAAAAAAAATTTTTTTGAATGTTTTTTTATTCTCTGCAAGAAAAATCATATATAAAATTTATATGACATAAATAAAACTTCATTTATAGTGTTTTATAAATGACAGAAGTGTATTTAAAGACAAAAAACCGTTTCCATTTCCTAAAAACGGTTTTTGTTATTTCCTAAAATTAGCCCTGCAAGCTCGTCAGTAATTTACTGATTTGAGATTTTTTATTGCCGGCTTTATTTTGAGGAATAGTTCCACCTTTAGCAGCTTTATCAAGTTTGCTAAAACAATCTTTACCCAGTTCAGCAGCCTTTTCCATATCTTTAGCTTCAACTGCTGCGCGAAAATTCTTCTCGGCAGTTTTTAAAGTTGCTTTACATGCTTTGTTACGCAAATGTTTTACTGCATCGGTACGAACTCTTTTCATTGCTGATTTGTTACCTGACATAATTTATTCCAACCTTTTTTTATTTTGTTTTTACTATATTATATATGTTAATTAAATTTAGCGTAAGACACTAATCAAGGCTAGTAAAGATTGCATAATTTTTACCATAATCAAGTTTTTTGTTTAAAAAAGAGTAACATTTGCACTAATAATCAATTATTTATATAAAAAAGAACTAATATTCGATAAAATCAGGAGAAAGAATTTGCTACTTTAGTTTTAACGGTTTATATTAGTTTATTATATAGATAAAAATCTGGCATTTCTATGCGACGTGAAATAGTGGGTAAGTTACCCGCTTTTTTTTGTCAAAAAAGCATAAGGAATATAACTTATAAATTGTAGAAGGGACAAAAGCGATGAACAACGAATTATTAACAATTCTTGAATATCTTGAACAGGAACGTGGAATCAGTCGAGAAGTCTTGGTAGAGGCTGTTGAATCCGCTTTGTTGTCTGCTTCCCGCAAAAGCATACATCCTGCCAGCGAATTAAAAGTGAAAGTAGATTCAAAAACTGGAGATATTAAGGCTTGGGCACATTTGACTGTAGTTGATTCTTTTCCAGATAACGATCAGCTTATCCTTGCTCGCGCTCAAGAAAAATTTCCTGACGCCAAAGTTGGAGATGAAATTGACTGGGAAGTTACCCCAAAGAATTTTGGACGTATAGCTGCCCAAACTGCAAAACAAGCTATCATGCAACAGTTACGGCGTGCAGAGAAAGAAAACGTCAGGGCTGAATTTGCAGAGCAGATTGGCAAAATCATAAATGGTGTGGTCAGGCGTTTTGAAAGTGGAAATATCATTATCGACTTCCATAAGGCTGAAGGCATACTCACTTCTAAAGAAAAAATTTACGGCGAACAATATATGGCTGGCGATCACATCAATGCTTTATTGATTGATGTAGATACAAATACTTCCGGTCCAAGTCTGATTGTTTCACGGACTCATCCTGACTTCGTTCGTCAGTTATTCGAGCGTGAAGTATCAGAAGTACACGATGGAATCGTTGAAATCATACGAGTAGCCCGTGAAGCTGGCAGTCGTTCAAAAATATCAGTAAAAAGCAATGCTGACCGGGTTGATCCTGTGGGAGCATGTGTTGGAATGCGCGGTAGCCGTGTCAAAAATGTAACAACTGAGCTTGGCGGCGAACGTATTGACATTATTCCTTTTGATGAAGATATAAAACAATACGCCATGAATGCTTTACAGCCGGCAAAAGTAAAATCTGTTGAAGTCAATGAAGATAAAAATGAATTGATTGTATATGTCACTCCTGACCAATCTCGTCTGGCATTCGGCAAAAAAGCTCAAAACGTACGTTTATCATCAAAATTAATTGCCTGGAATATCAACATTCAGGTTATTGAGCCTAAAAAGGAAGAAAGTATGGAAGATAAAATCCGCAAAGCCGCTAGTGCACTGGCTGAATCAGCGGAGATTTCTGAAGATACAGCTTTAAAACTGGTTAATAACGCTTATGTATCACTCGAGGGCATCATCGCTGCCGGCGAGGAAGAAATATTAGCTATTGAAGGTATTGATTCAGAAGAAATAAATAAAATTTTTGCCAGCGTCGATGCTCCGGCAGAAGAAAATTAGATAACCCGAAAAGGACAG
>Ga0307988_1001293_pt1 | contig 14403 bp, 13 predicted proteins | sample EllFjometagen183_FD_203166 | JGI IMG/M metagenome (GOLD analysis project Ga0307988, IMG submission 203166) | Marine microbial communities from Ellis Fjord, Antarctic Ocean - #183 | ecosystem: Environmental > Aquatic > Marine > Unclassified | place: Southern Ocean | collected 2014-10-08 | reverse complement strand
AATGGTTACAACCATTGGATTCGCCTTCTGATTTTGAGCAAAGTAATTTATAATGCTGTTTACCTTAAAAACATTGCGTTCGCCAACAGCTTTTCGTAATTCAAAGTTGTTATAATCTTTACTAATTCCAATATTTTCTTCAACATCTTTTGGTGTAATATCAGAATCAACAGGTAAAATAACCATTAACTTATCAAGTTCGTTACTTATTTTACTTAAATCGTTTCCTAAAAATTCAACCAACATTATGGCAGCTTTATTGTGTATTTTATATTTTTTGCCCGCTAAAACACGTCGAATCCATTCAGCTACCTGATTTTCGTATAGTTTTTTACTTTCATAAATTAAACCAATTTTTTGAATGGCTTTGTATAACTTTTTACGTTTATCAATTGTTTTATACTTATAGCAAATAACTAAAACTGTAGATGGTTGTGGATTTTCTACATACGAAACTAATTTTTCAATACTTCGAGATAAATCTTGTGCTTCTTTAACAATAATTACTTGTTTATCAGCCATCATTGGAAAACGTTTTGCATTGTCAGAAATTTCTTCAACCGCAACATCTCTTCCATACAACACCATTTGATTAAAGCCTTTTTCTTCTTCGGTAAGTATATTTTTTTCGATAAACTCTGAAATTTTATCAATATAGTATGACTCCTCACCCATTAAAAAATAAATAGGTTTAATATTCCCAGCTTTAATATCTGAAACTATTTTAACAACATCACTCATTTATAAAAAAAAATTAGCATTTTTGCGTTATGCATCCATTGAATTTACCAACATATAAATTCAGAATCAAAAGTACCAAAAATAAGTATGTGATTTTTGATATTGTTAGAAAAAAATATGTGAGCCTAACTCCTGAAGAATGGGTTCGTCAACATTTTATTCATTTTTTAATAGAAGAAAAAAACTATCCAATTTCATTAATTGCAATTGAAAAACAGTTAACTATTAATAATTTAACGAAGCGTACCGATATTTTGGTTTTTAATACCAAAGGCTTACCGCACATTATTATTGAATGCAAAGCACCAACAATAAAAATAGCACAAGATACTTTTGACCAAATTGCACGCTATAACTTAAAATTAAACGCTAATTTCTTAATAGTTAGTAATGGCTTAGAGCATTTTTATTGTAAAATGGATTTTAAAAATGAAGCTTATATTTTTTTAGAAACTATACCAAACTACTATCCATAATTATGAAAAAATTAATTTTAATTCTATCATATTTAAAGTAAATTTACAAACGTGAAAATAGCCATTGTCATATTAAATTGGAACGGAAAAAAATTATTAGAAAAATTTGTTCCTTCTATTATAAAATATAGTGATTTTAAAAATGTTGAAATTGTTGTTGCAGACAACGCTTCTACTGATGCTTCAGTTGCATATATTCAAGAATATTTTCCTGAAATAACCATCATTAAAAATTTAAAAAATGGTGGGTATGCAAAGGGATATAATGATGCTTTACAATTAGTAACTGCTGATATTTTTGCGTTGGTAAATTCAGATATTGAAGTGACTGAAGGTTGGTTAAATCCAATAATTTCAATATTTAAAAACGAACCTGAAACAGCGATAATTCAACCAAAAATTTTAGATTATAAAAATAAAACCAAGTTCGAATATGCTGGCGCAGGTGGTGGTTTTATAGATAAATTTGGATATCCTTACTGTAGAGGTCGTATTTTTAACAATTTAGAAACTGACACCAATCAATATGATGCTACAACTGAAATATTTTGGGCTTCTGGTGCTTGTTTTTTTATACGCTCCTCAGTTTTTCACGAATTAAATGGTTTTGATGAAAATTATTTTGCGCATCAAGAAGAAATAGATTTGTGTTGGAGAGCAAAAAACCTAAAAAAGACTATTAAATATGTTGGAAATTCAAAAGTGTATCATATTGGTGGTGCAACATTAAAAGAAGCAAGTCCACAAAAAACCTTTTTAAATTTTAGAAATAGTTTATTTACACTCACTAAAAATTTACCATCAAATAAATTAATACCAATTATTTTTACGCGCCTTGTTTTAGATGGAATTGCTGGAGTAAAATTTTTAGTTGAATTGCGACCAATGCATACTTTAGCAGTACTTAAAGCTCATTTTAGTTTTTATTATTATCTACCCAACATGTTAAAACAAAGAAGTAATAATAAACAAAACAACAACTATTACACTTTAAAAAGTATTGTTTGGAAACATTTTATTTTAGGTAAAAAGACTTTTAGAGAATTATAAAAAATCTGTACTTCCTTTCCCTTCCCTTATAATTGTAATTTCATCATCAGACAAATCAATCACCGTTGATGGAATATTCCCTCCAAAACCTCCATCAATTATAAGGTCTACTTTATGCTCCCATTTTTCAAAAATTAATTCAGGGTCGGTTGTGTATTCTATTAAATCATCTTCATCATAAATTGAAGTTGAAACAATTGGATTTCCCAATCTTTTAACTAACTCTCTAATAATGTTGTTATTAGGTATTCTAATGCCAACTGTATTTTTCTTTTTAAAAGCCTTTGGTAAATTGGTATTTCCCGGTAAAATAAAAGTGTAAGGTCCTGGCAAGGCTTTTTTTAAAATTTTATAGGTAGCTGTATCAATTTGTTTCACATAATCAGACAGGTTACTTAAATCGTAACAAATAAATGAAAAATTGGCTTTTTCAAGTTTAATACTTTTAATTTTTGCTACTTTTTCCATAGCTTTTGTATTGGTAATATCACAGCCAATACCATACACCGTGTCTGTTGGGTAAATTATTAATCCTCCCTTTTTTAAAATAGCAACTACTTTATCAATTTCGCGCTCATTAGGGTTTTCTTCATATATTTTAACAGCTATTGCCATACTACAAATTTTATCAAATGTACTATTTTTTAAGCATAAAAAAACCTGCTTAACACAGGTTTAATATGATAGTTAACTTATTTTTCTAAAAGCCTAAATCCTTCACCGTGAATATTTAAAATCTCAACATTTTCATCCAATTTTAAATATTTACGAAGTTTAGCAATATAAACATCCATACTTCGCGAGGTAAAATAATTATCATCACGCCAAATTTTTGTTAAGGCTAATTCACGAGGCATTAAATCATTTTTATAAATCGCTAATATTTTTAACAATTTACTTTCCTTTGGAGATAATTTTTGAGATTCACCTCCTTCGAAAGATAAATGACGAAGTTTAGAATTGAAATCAAACTTTCCTATTTTAAACTCAAAGGTCTCCTCTTCAGCACTTTTCTCACCTTCTTTACGTTGAAGTATCGCTTTAATTTTATACAATAACACCTCGGAATCAAATGGTTTATTCAAATAATCATCAGCACCAGCTTGATATCCTTTTAACACATCTTCTTTCATTGTTTTAGCTGTTAAAAATATAATTGGAACTTCCGAATTAGAACTTCTAATATCTTTCGCTAAAGAAAAACCGTCTTTTCTTGGCATCATTACGTCTAAAATACATAAATCAAAATCTTCATTTTTAAACATAATTAAGCCTTCCAATCCGTCTTTTGCAAGCGTAACATTGTAATCATTTATTGATAAATAATCTTTTAAAACAGTTCCAAAATTTGGATCGTCTTCTACTAGTAAAATTTTGTTGTTTTCCATATTTCTAATATTTATATCAATGGTAATTTTATGGTAAAAGTACTTCCAATTCCTTTTTCACTTTCAACATAAACTTCCCCTTGATGAATTTCAATTATCTTTTTAACGTATGAAAGCCCTAAACCATGGCCTTTCACATTATGAATATTTCCTCTTTCTTCTCTATAAAACTTTTTGAATACATTTTTCTGAACACTTTTGTTCATTCCAATCCCTTTATCTTTTACTTTAATGATAATAAACTTATCAGTGTTTTCAGTTAAAATCTCAATTTTAGGTGCTTCATCTGAATACTTTATTGCATTGTCCAACATATTTACAATTACATTGGTAATATGAAATTGGTTGGCTAAAATTTCTGCTAAACTTGCCTTTAATTCTAATTTAATATACCCTTCTTTATCTTTAACTAACAACTCTACATGTGTAATTGCCTCCTCAATTATGTCGTGAACATCTATTGTTTCCTTACTAACATCCAGTTGATTTCTCTCTAATTTAGAAATTCTCAATACATTTTCAACTTGTGCATGCATCCGCTTATTTTCATCACGAATCATTTGAACATAGCGTAGAACTTTCTCTTTATCATCAATTATTTTAGGGTTTTTAATAGCATCTAACGCCAAATTTATAGTTGCAATAGGTGTTTTAAATTCGTGCGTCATGTTATTAATAAAATCTGTCTTTATTTCAGATATTTGTTTTTGCCTCACTAATTGGTATAAAGCACTTACAAAAGCTAAAATTATTATTAACACAAAGAATGCAGATAACATAAGAATTTTAGATATTGAACTTAAAATAAAATTCTTCTTTTCTGGAAATGTAACAAACAATTGAAAATCACTATTTCCATCAACATCAGCAAACATTGGCACTTTATAACTTTTTCCAGCCTCTTTTCTAAAATACCCAGATTTTACTTGAGTTGCTAGTCCATTACTGTAAATACCATATTTAAAATCTGTTATAATACCTCTTATTCGTAATTCGTTACTTAATCTATACGTAATTTCTTCATTACTTACCCTTTTATGAATAGGAAGTCCAGATCTTGTAGCATCAAAAGCAGGTTCTAACTTAGCTTTTTCAGCTTTATCAATTCTACTAATTTTAACATATTGCTCTTTTGGAGGAGTTACTAAACCTCCTTCATTATCTAAAATTTTATCTTTTTCAATTATAATTTCCTCTTTGCTAAAAATTTCTTTAAAGTTTATAGATTCATTTTCAAAGAACTCTGTTGGCACCTTATAATTTGCTTCAATAATACTCTGAGAATACGAGAATTTTTCGTTATTAATTGTATCTATTTTCTCATAAATAAACTTACTAATATCCGAATAACTTAATCTGTTTCCCTCACTAACTCTTTCAGAAATAGCATTATAAAACGCTTCAAATTCTCTTTCTTTAATATTTTCTGAAACCTTTGCTAATGCAAATTTCACATTAGAGGTAAATTGCTCCTCTGTAATTTGTATGGTGTTTTTAATCCAAAATACTTGAACCGAAATAATCCCAATTAAGGCAATACTCATTAAAATAATGATGAGCACAAATATTCTTTTCCTCATTATTCAAAATTAAACTATTAATAGTAATTATGTTAAAATTTAACGTAAGTTAACAAAAAATACAATAATTTAACATTATCTTAAGAAATCTTTTAATTTATAATTGTGTTAAAATTAATTGATGAATTGTATCAACTTGTAATTTTGTATCTTTAAGTGTATTATTTTTAATTACAAAATGAGCCCTTTTTATTTTAAAATCATCATCCAATTGATTTTTTATTCTGTTCTCAATTTGTTGCTTTGTAGTTCCATCACGTTCCATAACACGCTTAATTCTATCTTCCAAATTTACAACTACGGTAATTATAAAATTACACATGGAGTCACTTCCACTTTCAAATAAGATTGCAGATTCATAAATTATAATTTCAGCTGTTGATTTGAGAATAAATGCTTTAAAATGCTCACGTACTTTTGGGTGAATTATTTTATTTAAAGCTACTAGTTTTTCTTTATCATTAAAAACTACTTCCGATAAATAAGTTCTATTTAATTCATTATTTTTATAGGCCTTTTCTCCAAATAATTGTTTAATCTGTTGAATTAATTCACGATTCGTATTCATCAGCTCTTTAGCTTCAACATCAGCAATATAAGCAACAGCTCCAAGTTCTTGAAACATTTTTAAAATGGTACTTTTACCACTTCCAATACCTCCTGTTAAGCCTATTATTTTCATTTTTGAATCAAAAATTCTATTTGTGAGGGTTGTACTTTTAATGAAGAAATAAATTCACTTTTTTGTTTTATAACGGGTGTTAAATATTTAATCAACGTGTCTTTATTATACTGCTCATAATCAAAAACAATTAAAAAACTAGTTGCTGAAATTTTATTAAAGTTTGAAAGGCCAGCCTGATAAATAACTTCAATTTCTCTTGGAAACGTATTTATTAGAACCTCTTCTGGTTGATTAATTATGGTTACTGGTATTTTAAATTTACCTTCTGTAAATTTATCAACATTCGCAATTATTTTCACCTTAGTTGTTGAAACAGTTAAATACTTATTTTTAGTTGGTAATTTTATGTTTAAATCCTCATTTATATTTTCATAAACGCCCTCTATATTTAATGTTGAAGTCGTTAATTCTTGAATTGAATCAATTAGTTTTTTAGAACCAGTAACTAATATAGAATCTGGAATAATTTTTATACTATCAATTAAATTATAGCCTAATTTAAATTTAATATCAAGCGATGGATTTACAGGTACTTTTTTTGACATATTAACTCCTAAATCCAAGAAAATAGTATCTTCTAAAACAGCTATAATTTCTGTTTCTTTAGCTAATTGTCCATTTAAATATGCAATTTGATTATTAGGTAACAAATAATAATTTGAACCACTTTTAACACTATTTTTTAAATTTACTGCTATTTTCTGCGTCTTTAATTTATATTTTAAAAGTGAAAAACCCGGTGCTTTTAAGGTAATATTTAATTTTGAAATTGGTTTACTTTGTAATAATTTATTAGTGGGAATATTTATATATTCTATATTAAATTCTGCAGTACTTATAGATGTTTTGGAAAGTTCTATCAATACCCAAAGTATTGAAGTTAATACCAAAATAAACAAAAAAACTTTTACTTTTCTTTTTGTAGTAATAGAAATATTTGTTTGTTTTTTCTCTAATAGCATTATTTTCATTTATTAAGTTTAAATATACAAAAAAGTGAGCTAAATAGCTCACTTTATATATTTCTATGTAATAAACTTAGTTTATTTAACTATTTGAAGCTTTTTACTCAACTCCATTGAAATAGCTGAACGTTCAAATTTAATTTTTCCAGCACCTGTTTCAATAATTACCGTATTATCACTATCAACAATATCCATAATTTTACCATGAATACCACTTGTTGTAATCACTTTATTTCCTTTAGCTATTGATGCTTGGAATTTTTTTTCGTTTTTTTGACGTTTCATTTGAGGTCGTATCATAAATAGATAAATAACCACAAACATTAATAAAAACGGTAACATACCCGATAAAGAACTCATATCCATTTGCAAAAAAATTGTTGTATACATTTATATTATTTTAAGTTTAATTAATCTTTAAATTCTTTAAGACTTTTTTTAAGTGTCTTTGAAATTTTATCTTTAGCAATAACTGTTCCTTTAATTCTTAACACTTCTGTTCCTTTTTCTGTATTTGTTTTAAGTGTAATAGATTTATTATTATTACCTACTTTACCTCTTGAATTAAATGAAAATTTAACATCTCCTGTTTCTCCAGGTTTAATAGCTTCTTTTGGCCAAGCAGGAACAGTACAACCGCATGATGCTTTTGCACTAAGTATTAATAAATCTACTTTTCCAACATTTGTAATTTTAAATACTCCATCAATAACTTCTCCTTCATTAATAGTCCCAAATTCAAACTCGGTCTTATCAAATTCAGCAATTGGTGTACCCAAATTAATTTTGGCATCTCTTTCTTTTGCAGTTTCTAAATTTGTTACTTTAATTTTAGACGCTGCATTATCTTTACAAGATACAACTGCTAAACTTAATATAGCAATAAAAATAATAGTGATTTTTTTCATTTTTAAAAGTTTTTATTTTGTAAAAATATAAAATTATAACAATCCTCTTCCTATTTTATTTAATCTTTTTGAAGCAGTAAAATCTTTTAAAATTTTATCTAAAACTCCATTAATAAAAAAACTGCTTTTTTCAGTAGAATAATCTTTTGATATTTCAATGTATTCGTTTATTGTAACACGTGTTGGAACTGATGGGAATTTTAAAAATTCACAAATTGCCATTTTTATTAAAATCATATCAATATCAGCAATACGGTCTGAATCCCAATTAGGCGTTTTATCTTTTATATCTTTATCAAAGTCGGTATGGTTCAAAACTACTTTTCGAAATAAATCAACAACAAAGTTTTTATCATCTACATCTTTGTATAAATTACCTAAATGAAAAGCTTTATTTGGTTGTACTTGATTCAATGTTTTTACAATCCAGGTATTCACAAATGGAATATCATCAATCCAACTTATACTTTTATCTTCAAAATAATCGGCTAATTTATCATTTGGAGCTATAATTTCTTTAAATAAAGCAACAACAAACTCTTTTTCTTGTTGAAATGAAGAAGTTGTAGATTTCATAAAAGAAATATATAAATCACTTTTTTTAGTTAATTTCAATATTTCATGAACATATTCATTATCTAAACTCCAATAATTTAAATTGTTATTTTCTAAATGCGTAGTTAATGAAATACTTTCACTCAATAATTTAAATAATTCAATATCAACAAATTTGCTATTTGCCTTTAATTCTTCAGCGGTAGCTAAATGCTTTTTTTGAGAAATTTCAATTTGTTTTTTTTCTAAATTTCTTACTTCAACAAGCAAACGAAGTACCAATGCATATAAATCGTGCAGTTTATCAATGCTTGCATATAGAAATTTTTCTTCTTTATTAAGGTTGTCACTTTTAGACTGTAGCAATGCGTAAACCGACTGCATTACTTTAACTCTAATATGTCTTCTATTTATCATTTAAAGAACTTTGAACTATTTTGGTTTTTTTAACTGCGCAAAAATACTACTATTTTTGAAACTAAATACTGTTTTTCGTTTTTTAAACAAAGTTAATACTATCATAAAATATTACAATTAAATTTTTAATGATGTATATTCGTGCTTTTAAAATATGAGTGTCTTAACTTCTTTATGAAAGCATTACAATACTTAAATAAATACTTCTTAAAATACAAATATCGACTTGCAATTGGTATTATAATTACAGTTTTTTCTAAATTTTTAGCACTACAAGTACCTCAGTTAATTAGACAATCTGTAAATATCGCCAATGATTATAAAAATGGTTTAGTAACAGATTTAGCTTTTGTGAAGTCTCAACTTTTAATGAATATTTTACTTATTGTTGGGGCTGCGCTACTTTCCGGTTTTTTTACTTTTTTAATGCGGCAAACCATTATTGTAATGTCTCGTTTAATTGAATTTGATTTAAAAAATGAAATCTACCAACAATATCAACGGTTATCCTTAAATTTTTATAAGAAGAATAAAACGGGTGATTTAATGAACCGAATAAGTGAAGATGTTAGTAAAGTACGTATGTATTTTGGACCTGCCATTATGTATACTATGAACATGTTAGTATTATTTGTAGTTGCCATCATTAAAATGTACAATATAGATGTTGCATTAACAAATTACACCTTATTACCATTACCTTTTTTATCTATATCAATTTATTTTTTAAGCAAAATAATTAATAAACGAAGTACAACCGTTCAACAATATTTATCAAAATTAACTGCAAGCGCACAAGAAACTTTTTCAGGAATTAGTATTCTAAAATCATATGGTATAGAGCATAAAACAACTGTTGAATTTGAAAAACTTGCCACAACGGCAAAAGAAAAAAACATCAATTTATATAAAGCTCAAGCATTATTTTTCCCTTTAATGATTTTATTAATTGGGTTGAGCAACATTTTAGTGATTTATGTTGGTGGGCTTCGTTATATTGAAGGATCAATAACATTAGGTGTTGTAGCTGAATTTATTATGTACGTAAATATGTTAACATGGCCAGTGGCTGTTGTTGGCTGGGTTACGTCTATGGTACAACAGGCAGAAGCTTCTCAAAAACGTATCAATGAATTTTTAATGCATAAACCTGAAATTATAAATTACAATTTAAAACCTTCAACTATTGGGGGAACTATTGAATTTAAAAATGTTTCATTCACATATGATGATACAAATATAACTGCCTTAAAAAATATTAGCTTCAAGCTAGAAAAAGGAAAAACACTTGCAATTTTAGGAAATACAGGTTCAGGAAAATCAACTATTATTAATTTAATTGCACGTTTATATGATGTTAATAATGGTGAAATATTAATAGATAATACCCGTATTGAGCAGCTTAATTTAAATTCGCTGCGTCAAAGTATTGGCTTTGTACCTCAAGAAGCATTCTTGTTTTCAGATACCCTAAAAAATAATATAAAGTTTGGCAATGAAAATGCTTCAGATAGCAAAATAGAAAAAGCAGCTAAAGACGCGTATATACATCATAATATTATTGATTTTAATGATGGCTATGAAACATTTGTAGGTGAAAGAGGTGTTACGCTTTCTGGCGGACAAAAACAACGTATCTCTATTGCTAGAGCTATTATTAAGGAGCCTAAACTATTAATATTTGACGATTGTTTATCGGCCGTAGATACAGAAACTGAAGAAATAATTTTAAATAATTTATACCAGATTAGTAAAAATAAAACAACCATTATTGTAAGCCATAGAATTTCATCAATAAAAAATGCTGATACAATTATAGTACTTGAAAATAGTGAAATAATTCAACAAGGTTCACACAACGAACTAGTTAATATTGAAGGATATTATAAAGAATTATATGAACAACAACTTTTAGAAAAAGAAATTTAAAAATAGTGAAATAAGTCAAATATTTTTATAGATTTGTGTAGAAATCTAATTATAAGATTAATTAAAAATAGAGAGTTAATTATGGAAAACGAACATTTAGAACAAGAGGAAATATTCTCACAGGTTCTGAGAGCAGGAAGAAGAACTTACTTTTTTGATGTAAGAGCTACAAAAGCAGACGATTATTATTTAACAGTTACTGAAAGTAAAAAATTCACACATGATGATGGATCTTTCCATTATAAAAAACACAAAATTTATTTATACAAAGAAGATTTTGCTGAATTTAATGAAATGCTAAAAGCGGCGACTGATTACATTTTAACTGAAAAAGGTGAAGAAGTTATTTCTGAACGTCACCAAAAAGATTTTAAAAAACCTTCTGAATTATCTTCTGAAACAAATGAAACTGAAGAACCAAAGAGTACTGAAAGTTTTACAGATGTAAATTTTGAAGATATTTAAAAATTAATATTAAATTAAAAACACTTCAATTGATTGAAGTGTTTTTTTTATATAAAAAAACCGGCAAAAGCCGGTTTTTTTAAATTTTATAAGTACTATTTTATCCTAAAACCTCTTTTACTTTATCTGCTGCTTCTTGAAATTCCGTAACCGAAATTACATTTAAACCGCTAGCTTCAATAAGTTGTTTTGCTTCTATAGCATTTGTTCCTTGTAAACGAACTATAATTGGCACTTTAATAGCATCTCCCATATTAACAAAAGCATCTATAATACCTTGTGCAACTCTATCACAACGCACAATACCTCCAAAAATATTAACTAAAATTGCTTTTACATTAGAATCTTTTAAAATAATTCTAAAAGCAGTTTCAACACGTTTTGCATCAGCAGTTCCTCCAACATCTAAAAAGTTTGCTGGCTCACCACCAGATTGCTTAATTAAATCCATTGTACTCATTGCTAAACCAGCACCATTTACCATACAACCAACATTTCCATCTAAATCAACATAATTTAAACCTGCCGCATTTGCTTCAACTTCAATTTCATTTTCTTCACGCAAATCACGTAATGCTGCTAAATCTTTATGACGGAATAATGCATTATCATCAATAGTTACTTTGGAATCTACCGCTAATATTTTATCATCAGATGTTTTTAAAACAGGATTAATTTCAAATAAAGAAGCATCCGATTTTACAAAAGCAGTATATAAAGAAGTTACAAATTTTATCATTTCTTTAAGCGCTCCACCCGATAAACCTAAATTAAAAGCTACTTTACGTGCTTGAAATGGCTGTAATCCTATTAAAGGATCTATTTCTTCAGTAAAAATTAAATGTGGTGTTTTTTCTGCAACAGTTTCAATATCCATACCACCTTCTGTAGAATACATAATCATATTTTTACCAGTAGCTCTATTCAAAAGAACTGACATATAATATTCTTCAGGTTCATTATCTCCTGGATAATAAACATCTTCAGCTACTAAAACTTGATGAACTTTTTTTCCTTCAGCAGAAGTTTGAGGTGTTTTTAACATCATTCCAATCATGCTTTCAGAAATTGACTCAATCTCAGCTAAACTTTTTGCAAGTTTTACTCCTCCACCTTTTCCACGTCCACCTGCGTGAATTTGTGCTTTCACAACCCACCAATCTGTACCGGTTTCTGTAGCTAACTGTTTTGCAGCTTCCACTGCTTTTTTATGATTGTCTGCAACAATTCCACGCTGTATTCTAACGCCAAAACTATTTAACAATTCTTTTCCTTGATATTCGTGTAAATTCATTAGAAATAACGGTTTTATTAAATATCCACAAATGTAATAATCCTTAGTTAAATATGTATTTGATTTTGTAAAAAGTTTTGCACTATGTAACAATCTTTTTAGTTAATTACATTTATTAACATTTATTTAAGAGGGTTTATTTTTAATGTTAAATATTTTAGCATGAAATTTTATTAAGACCTCTAATTCCACAATGAGAAAGTATTTTTTTGTTTTCTGTTTATTTATCATCACTTTTTCCCAAGCTCAAATAGGTAAAAAATCTTTAAATGCATTACGCATATCAAATCCTCCAAATATTGATGGCGTTTTAGATGATGATGCTTGGACTAATGCTGAAATTGCTAAAAATTTCACAATGTTTAAACCAGGATCTGGTGATAAAGAGTCCGAAAATCAAAAAACTGAAGTTAAAGTAATTTATGATGATGAAGCCATTTATTTTGGCGCTTTTTTATATGATGATGATGTTAATAATATACCTAAAGAAGCTGCTACAAGAGATAATTTTGCACAAGCAGATTGGTTTGGAATTATTATTAATACTCTTAATGACGGACAAAATGATGCTGAATTTTTTGTACAAGTTACCGGAAACCAAGCTGACGCTAAGGTAAGTATTGACAATGAGGATTTTAGCTGGAATGCCGTATGGAAAAGTGAAGTTAAAATTATTGATAATGGATGGGTAGTTGAAATTAAAATTCCATATGCTGCATTGCGATTTTCTAATGGTAACGTACAAACTTGGGGATTGAACTTTCACAGAAGAATTCAAAATAAAAGAGAACAATATACGTGGAATTTTATTGATAAAACTAATGGAAATATTGGACAGTATTCTGGAGTACTTGAAGGATTAAAAAACATCAAACCTCCTACTCGTTTAAGTTTTTATCCTTATGCTTCATCATCTTATACAAGTTTTGATGGAGATAATCAATTTAACAGTAATTACGGCGTTGATGTAAAATATGGAATTAATGAAAGCTTTACGCTAGACGCCACATTAATACCAGATTTTGGACAAACTGCCTTTGATAATGTAACCTTAAACTTAAGTCCTTTTGAACAACATTTTTCAGAAAAAAGATCATTTTTTACAGAAGGAACTGAACTATTTAGCAAGGGTGATTTATTTTATTCAAGAAGAATTGGGAGTACACCTTCTACATATTATGATGAAGCTAATTTAGCTGACAATGAAGAAATAGTAGATAACCCTTCAGACGTAAACATGTTAAATGCCATTAAAATATCTGGAAGAACTAAAAACGGACTAGGAGTTGGTATTTTTAATGCAATTACAGAAAAAACTGAAGCTAAAATTAAAAATTTAGATACTGATGAAATTAGAAAAGTTGTTACCGAGCCATTTACTAATTACAGTGTAGTTGTGCTAGATCAACAATTTAATAATAATTCATCGGTTAGCTTCATAAATACAAATGTATTAAGAAATGGTTCTTTTAGAGATGCAAACGTATCTGCGCTATTATTTAATTTAACCAATAAAGCAAACAAATATAATGTTAATGGCGGTATTGGAATGAGTAACATTAATGAATTTGGAGAAAAAACAAGTGGTTTTATTTCAAGTCTAAATTTTGGGAAAGTTAGTGGGAATTGGCAATACGAATTTGAACACTCCCTACAAGATGATACTTTTGATAAAAATGATTTAGGATTTCAAAGACGAAACAACTTTAGCAATTTTGAAGGTCAAATTTCTTATCGAATTTTTGAACCAACTAAAAAGTTTAATGAATTTAGAATTACACTTTCGTCTGAATTAGAATACCTCTATAAACCTAATACTTATACAGGAAATTCCATCCGTTTAAACTACTTTTTTAACACAAAAAAGTCACAAACGGCATTTGGAGGAAATGTACAAGGTAGTTTTGGAAATCAATTTGATTATTACGAACCTAGAGTTGAAGGGCGATA
>Ga0307988_1001292_pt1 | contig 14411 bp, 16 predicted proteins | sample EllFjometagen183_FD_203166 | JGI IMG/M metagenome (GOLD analysis project Ga0307988, IMG submission 203166) | Marine microbial communities from Ellis Fjord, Antarctic Ocean - #183 | ecosystem: Environmental > Aquatic > Marine > Unclassified | place: Southern Ocean | collected 2014-10-08 | reverse complement strand
AATTGTTTCGCTACTTTTTGGAGGTATTCCTCCTTTTCAAAATCGTTCAGACTGTCACCACGGTTTTCGGTAATACGTTTTACTCCAGTTTCAATGGGTGCATAAAAAAGGAGTGCAAGATCTGGAATCGGGGCGAAGGTGTTACGCTTGAGTATCTCTGTAGGGTCAAGGCCAGCTGCTCCTTGATAGGCAATGGTTGAGAGGAAATAACGATCACAGAGAATAACTTTTCCCTTCTGTAATGACGGTGTCAGCAAGGTGTCAACGTGCTCTTTTCTGTCTGCCAGAAAGAGATCGAGTTCCTGCTCAAGAGTTGTCTCTTGTCGGTTACTGTAGAGCTCACGAATGCGTTTGCCATACTTTCCGTTCGTTGGTTCGCAGGTCGTAATAACCTGGTAGCCCTTTAGCTGGAGAGTGTTTGCAAGAAGCTTCAGTTGAGTGGATTTTCCCGTACCATCGGTTCCTTCAAAAACAATAAGGACGCCTGGTTTATTCTGTAGAGTCATCTGTTTTCTTATGAGTTCGGTTATAGCTTATAGAATTTGCAAGCGTGATTGCCGCAGCAAGACTTGAAGCGTCGGCAACTCCTTTACCTGCAATATCGTAGGCGGTACCATGATCAACCGATGTTCTGACAATGGGAAGCCCAAGTGTAACATTTACGCCATCTTTAAAATGAAGCAGTTTGAAAGGAATAAGCCCCTGATCATGGTACATACAGATAACAGCATCGTAGTCGCCATGAGCTGCTTTAAAAAAAATTGTATCAGGGGGGAAGGGTCCATGCAAGTCAATCCCTTCTTTTTTTGCATTCTCAATAGATGGCACTATTATATCTATTTCTTCATTTCCAAACATACCGCCTTCGCCTGCGTGGGGATTGAGTGCAGCAACTGCAAGTCTAGGATTGTGAATATTGAAATCTACCTGCAGACTTTGGTGTGTTGTGCGGTAGAGTTGAAGAAGTGATGATTGGGTCAATAACTCTGATACTTGAGAAATACCGCAGTGAATCGTTGCAAGGGTTACTCGAAGTGACTGTCCGGCAAGCATCATAACATGATTTTTGCTTGCGGTGAGATGGGCCAGCATTTCTGTATGTCCGGGGAAGTGATTACCGCTTTTCTGGAGGGCTTCTTTGGAAATGGGACAGGTACAAAGTCCGGAAAAATATCCATCCAGGATACCTCTTACGGCCTCTTTAATCGCTGAAGCCATGGAGATTGCGGTCTCTTTGTTGAATGCACCCGGCTGAATTGAATCACTGCTAAGGGTGGATGTTTGATATAGGGGAATGACACCCTTTCCAGTGGGGAGCGGGGATCCTGGCTGCCAGGAGACGATGGAGCATTCAATCTGAAGTTTCCTGGCGTAATAATTCATTACATTCAGATCACCAAGGACCACCGCAGGAGTTTGCACTGGGTCTGAAGAATGAGCAAAATATTTAAGGATGATCTCAGGACCAATACCTGCCGGACATCCCATTGTGATAGCGAGTGGTAACATAATTGCGTAAGCTGTATTAGTAAAAGGAACTGTCGGCTTCAAAACAGTTTATAAGATGTTCGATTTTTGGATTTTCATTGCTGGTCATTACGATGGAAATGACATCGAAGCGGACTGCCTGATCGTGATGTTTGTTTCGGGTCATATAGTAAAGAGCAAGCCTGCATATCTGCTTTTGTTTTTTTCTGCTGACAGCTTCATATGGCTGCCCATATGTGAGGCTTTTACGTGTTTTTACTTCGACAAATACAAGAGTTTCCTGATCTCGTGCAATGATGTCAATTTCCCCTGTTTTGTTTCGGTAGTTTCGTACAATAATACGAAGACCAGCGCTTTCAAGAAACTCAGAGGCGAGTTCTTCACCATGCTTCCCGAGACTGATTCGTTCTTTAGACAAATTCTTTCACTCCCCTAAATGTTATACGATGGTGGGGGGTGATGCCGTGAACGCTGATTGCTACGCGATGTTCCTTAGTCGGGTAGCCCTGGTTTTTAATAAAGTTGTAAAGGGGGTATTTTTTATGCAATTTGGCCATGATTCTGTCACGGGTGACTTTGGCAATAATGGAGGCGGCTGCTATGGATGCAGATCGTGTCTCCCCCTTAATAAGAGGCTGTTGTACTTTTTTTATTGGGACTGGAAATTTCCCGTCCACAAGAAGGAAATCACATTCAATATTCTGCTTTTTGAGTTCAGAGACTCCGCGTTTCATCGCAAGAAGGGATGCCTGAAGAATATTGATTTTATCAATAATTTTATGGGAAACAATACCGATTCCAATCTGAGCCGGAATTTCATGGAGGTACTCAAATAAGGTCTCACGTTTTTTTGCAGTGAGTTTTTTGGAATCAATGAAAAGAGAGTGTTGGCAGTTTTCAGGAAGAATAACTGCGGCAGCTACGACAGGGCCGGCTAATGGTCCCCGACCAACCTCGTCGAGACCTGCAACAACAGAGTATCCCTGTTGCTGCAGGCTGTGTTCGAGAAAGAAATTATCCTCCTGTGGAGGATCAAACAGAGCCTGAATTGATTCCGACGGCTGTTTGTAACTATATTTTTTCTTAATCTGTTTTTTTGCTTTAGCGCACAATGCCGCGCTCGCGGATACGTGCAGCTTTACCACGTCTGTCACGAAGATAGTAAAGACGGGAGCGACGAACGCGTCCACGACTAACAACTTCGATTTTTTCAATACGAGGGTTGTGAAGAGCAAAGGTCTTTTCAACGCCAACACCGTGGGAAATCTTACGAACGGTGTAAGAGGCGCCCATATATGCTTTCTTGCGTTTAATAACCACGCCCTGAAAAATCTGGATACGCTCTTTTGCACCCTCGATGATACGAATAAAAACTTTGATAGTGTCACCCGGACGAAAGTCAGGATGATCCTGACGCATCTGTTCCATTTCAATTCTGTCGATAATTGTGCTCATGATATTTTCCGTTGTTTATCGTTTAACTGCTTCGTGCAGCTGATCGTATTTATTTTTAAATATACTCTTTTCTATACGCTGAGGAGCCGATCAAGAATAATCGAAACCGCAGAACGGACAGAAAGATGATTATAGCCAGTATCAGCTCCAACGGGTGGCAGACAGTAATCTGTCATTTCCATAACCTCTGGAGCTAGTCCATGTGCTGTTCCAAAGAGCAGTAACAAGGACTCTTTGGATTTAATTTTAGCACGAACATCTTTATAACTTAAAGTCTTTTTCTGCATCTTAGCACTTGTGGTGAGCAGCAGTGGCTTATGACCGCGCTTCTCAGTAATCAACTCGATGACATCTGCAATGCTGTCTGAGAGTTGCACAAGTTCCAGAGCATTCTTTCGGGCAGGATTGTATTTGGCACCGTGGCCACTCTTCCAATGCTCGAGAATCTCAGTTACCAGTGTTTGCTGGTCGTCATAGGGAGTCACAATATAGTAATTGTCAACTCCGTATGTTTTGCTTGCCCTTGCAATATCGTGGATATCAAGATTGGTCACCGCCGATCCGATAATTTCTCCAACTTTATTGACCACAGGGTGGTGTACAAGAACAATGTCTAACCCGCTTTGGTTTGTTTTCATTGTTCTTCTTGTAAAGCCTTGATGCGATCATATAGCTGATGGCTGCGAAGCAACTTTGCTTCATTTTTGCTGAATGATCCAAATTCTTTCCGGAGTAAATCAGGTCTGCGTTCCAGAGTTCTTTTAACAGACTCTAAAAAGCGATACTCCTCTATTTTAGCATGATCTCCAGAAACAAGAATTTCAGGAATTTCATTTCCTTCAAATACTCTTGGCCGTGTATATTGAGGATGTTTTAGTAAACGTCTGCTAAATGTATCTTTTTCAGCAGAATCGGCACATCCTAATACATCCGGCAATAACCGGGTCACAGAATCCACAATAACCATGGCAGCAAGTTCTCCTCCGGTGAGAATAAAGTCACCAATGGAAATTTCATCATCCACAGATTCAGCCCTGAAGCGTTCGTCCACACCTTCGTAACGACCACAGACAAGGATGATATGTTCTTCCTGGCTTAACTCTTGCGCTACTTTTTGAGTGTACTGCCTACCTTGAGGACTGAGGAGTACAACTTTTCCAGCTCCAGTTCGATTTTTAACCGAATGAAGAGCTGCAGTGAGCGGTTCAGGCTTCATCACCATCCCTTCACCACCTCCAAATGGCCGATCATCGGTCATGGAGTGTTTATCCGTAGCAAAATCACGAATATTGGTGATATCTATCTGAATCTGATCAGCTTCCTTTGCACGGCGAATGATTGCTTCATTTAATGGGGAAGCAAGCAAATCCGGAAAGATGGTCAGTATATCAAAGATCATGGGGGCGTTTGCCCTTTGCCACCTTCACTTGAATTAATATCAAGTAAACCGGGAGGTGGTGCTATAATCAAACAACTCGCATCCCGCTGGACGATCATTCCGGGAATAAGAGGTACCAAAATTTCGTTTTTGCCAGATGTCACAACCAGAAGATCCTGCGCTCCGTTGTTAAAAAAGGCAGTAATTTTTCCGATAACTTTTCCAGTTTGTGTCTGTACTTGAAGTCCTTCAAGCTCATGGAGATAAAATTCATCTCCGGGTAGATCTGGAAGATCCTTCTTATATACCAACACGCCCTTGCCACTGAGCTTCTCAGAGTGATTACGGTCACTCACTCCACGAAGGCAGAGAATTACCTCTTTATTGGCCTTACGTGCTTTCACAACATCAAAAACCGGAGAGATTGTCCCTTCTTTTGAGACAAGCAGCACCTGTTTATGTCGGGTGATACTTAGTGACTCACCGGAATAGGGACGTAGCTTTAACTCACCCTTGATGCCATGAGCTTTGGTTACTTTACCAAGCAGCACATACTTCTCTGAGTCAAAAGGAAAACTATCAGCCATTATTTCTGGAGAACTATTCCAGGATGTTCAGGCGAGATTTTTTGTCTTCCTTTCCGGCAGCCGCAGATAACAGGGAGCGCATAGCTCTGGCAGTTCTGCCCTGTTTACCGATCACCTTTCCTAGATCGTCCTTGGAAACTGCCAGGTCCACAAGAATGGTATCATCTTCTTCGGTGACAGTTACCTGCACATCATCGGGGTTATCTACCAGTGATTTGGCGATAAAGGTAATCAGTTCCTGCATAATATCTTACTCTGCTGCAGGAGCTTTTTTGAGAATGCTCTTAACAGTTGTTGTGGGAAGTGCACCTCTTCCAAGCCAATCCTGGAGCTTGCTATCGTCAAGTTTAATTACAACGGGATCCTTGAGAGGATCGTAGGTTCCGATCACATCAAGAAATTTTCCGTCACGTTTACACTCTGCGTCAGCGACAACAATACGATAAAAAGGTTTCTTCTTTCTGCCAAGTCTTGTTAAACGAATTCTAACTGCCATTCCGGATATATCCTCAAGTTTATGTGGAGCACGTTAGTCGGCTCCATGAATCATGGCATTATGCCATCTTAATTATTGTTTTCTCATGCCTTTGGGCATTTTTCTACGCTTTTTGCCCGTCACTAGACCGGGCTTGCCGCGCATTTTTTTCATCATTTTCAGCATGGCCGAGTAGCTTTTGATCACTCGGTTTACTTCTGTAACGGTGGTTCCTGATCCAGCTGCTATACGTTGTCTGCGACTGGCATTGATGATCTTGTAACTTTTACGCTCCTTTTTGGTCATGGAGCGGATAATGGCCTCTGTTTTGGCCAGTTCCTTCTCGTCTGGCTTAGGAGCATCTTTTAACTGTTTCAGCTTATTGATCCCGGGAATCATGCCCATGATCTGATCAAGCGACCCCATTTTTTTGATCTGCTGAATCTGATCAAGAAAATCTTCAAGGGTAAATGTGGATTGCCTGAGCTTTTTAGCAAGGGTTTCTGCTTTCTTTTTATCAACTACCGCTTCTGCCTTCTCGATTAGGGTAAGAACATCACCCATACCAAGAATTCTGGAAGCAATACGATCGGGATGGAATATTTCCAGTGCATCCAGTGCTTCACCGATACCAACAAATTTTATGGGCTTACCGGTAACATTCTTGATGGAAAGAGCGGCACCGCCACGGGCATCACCCTCCATTTTGGTGAGGACCACACCACTGATTTCAAGGTCCTGATTAAACTTGTCTGCTACAGTTACTGCATCCTGTCCTGTCATGGAGTCTGCGACAAAAAGGATTTCAGAGAGCTGTATGGCACTTTGGATTTCTTTTAGTTCACCCATCAGATCTTCATCAACATGCAGACGTCCTGCAGTATCAAAGATCAGGGTGTCGTAGTCTTTTTCGGCGGCAACTGCCATGGCCTGACGACAGATTTCAACGGGCTTCATGTCCGTGGTTGAAGGGTGAACTGGAATATCCAGTTGGTCTCCAAGAATCTGAAGTTGATCAATAGCGGCAGGACGGTAAATATCGGCGGGAACGAGGTAGGGCTTCCTTCCTTTTTCCTTTAATAGCCGAGCAAGTTTTCCGGATGTCGTTGTTTTACCTGACCCCTGGAGGCCTGCCATCATAATGGTTACAGGCTGACGACCATCAAGCCGAATTTGTTCAGTAGTACCGCCAAGGAGCTCAACTAACTCCTCGTGTACAATTTTTATGACCTGTTGTCCGGGGGAGAGTGCTTTGGTAACTTCCAGGCCAACAGCTTTTTCACTTACTTTGGCAATGAAATCTTTAACGACTTGAAAGTTAACATCTGCCTCAAGAAGAGCCATGCGAACTTCGCGCATAGATTCTTTGATATTCTCTTCGGTGAGTTTACCAGTACCTCGAAGTTTCTTGAAGACTCCTTCCAGTCGGTCTGTCAGATTGTCAAACATAAGTGTTGTTTTCTTTGCCGTTGATTATTGGTAACTCGTTGAGAATATACCAATAAAAATAAATTTTGGCCCTTGACGATGCTTAACAGCAACGTTTTTCAGGGAATTATGCCTAAATATAATAAGAAAAACAAAGAAAAATACTTAAAAAAGAATATTCTGTCAAGTTGTGAACGAAGTTGAGCGAAAAAAAACCGATATTTCTGCAAAAGGTCTCTTTGAGAATGAGGATTGTCTACAGATTATTTTTCATCGGTAGCTGCTGAATTATCGAATAGCTCGATGATTTTTTCAATCTTGTCGGCAATTTTTCCGATTGCCAACGATGCTTCGGCATCAGGAGAGAGCTCGCAGACTGGCATATAGGCTTTTAGTGCTTCTCCTATTGCGGGATCTTCTGGGATTTCACCAAGTGAAGGAATATCGATTCCAAGGTATTTGGCTATGAGTTGTTTGAGTTTACTCTTATTTACCTTGGTGTTTTTGATATCCCTGTTTATGACGAGTAGTGGATGAAAGTAGTTCAAAGCCAATTGTGCTTTTTCTTTTGCACCTGTCTGGGTCATTTCTGCTAGTTCGAAAACTTCAGTAAGGGATGAAAAGTTTTGTTTTTTCAGCGTTTTTCCTACTTCGCTGTTAGAAAGGAAGCTTCCCAGTACTTTTCGGATTGTCGCGAGCTGCAGGAATCCGTAAAAATCCATAATGGCAGTGGGCTCCGGCATTGTTACACAGATCTGTATATCACTGAACATAAAGAAGTCGAGCGAATGGTAGCTGGTTCCTGCCCCCACATCTATTAAAATGACATCTGCGTCAAGTTCCGAGATACCACGAAAGAGTCGCTGTTTTACCTGAAAGCTCATATTGGCAGTCTGAAGGGTATTTCCAGTTCCGGGAATAAGCTGTAGGCCATTGAATGCATAAAAGGTGTGAACAACATCCTGCAGGGAATTGACTTTTCTGCTTAAAAAATCAGTGAGCGAATGTTTTGGTTCAAAGAGCCCAAAAAGAAGGTGTGCATCAGCGCCTCCAATATCTAGGTCAACAAGGCACACCTTTCTTCCTCTTTTGGCAAGGAGGAATGCAAGGTTGCACATAAGCATTGTCTTGCCGGTGCCTCCTTTGCCGGATCCTATGGATATTGTGACTGTCATTGACTAATAGTTGGCTGTCCTGTTTTTACCCTGGAGCATCAAGATTTCTTTTTTCTTTTATTTCTGATGCGATATATGACTTTTGCTGATTTTAATATGGTTTTTAGTTCTGTTTGACTCTCCATAGGTGCACTCCAGAGCTGCCATCCTTCCTTGGAACTGAGGGTGATTTTTCCGTCCTTCACCGTAAGTGTTGCTTCTGAAAGTAAATCACTACTTTCCGGATCTGGACTAACCTGTTGTGGCTCTGGCTTTTTTTTATGCTGAATACAGGATGAGCAGAGCTCTGATGTATTGTTACCAAAAAGATTCAGAACTCCTCCGCAGTCTTTACAGAATCGCATTTATTGTACTTTATTCATTCTGATTTCGGATTGCATAGTTCTCCCATATGTACTTGAGTTTTCTTTTTCTTTTCGGTCAACTGTTGAGAATTATTTAGTTGAACCTGAGAAAAGATCCATCTCAGGCGCTCCGGCTTTTGGGTATTGGGCCTGAAACGTTCTCTAATATAACTTGTCTATATAAGAGATAGGGACTCTTTTGTTTTCGTTCTTTATTTTAAAATGATACCTGGCTATTGCTAATCGATAGTATCAGCAACAATTTATTATAGGAAGTAGCTGAAAGGTAAAGGGACTGTTTTTAATAGAATACCTTTTGTGCAAAGTGGGGGGGGCTGTCTTAGAAATTATATGGGGAATCTGCAGAAAAAGGTAACAGATGTCGCAGGTTGATTACATATTTTGGAGAATGCAGTTACTGTTCAATGGGAGGTTGATCTGTTTTACAAAAAGGGCAGTGTACTGTTTTTTTAGGAATTTTTTTACCACAGGAGATGCATCTTTTGAATTGGGGCATCAGATTAAAGATGGCAATGATTATTACTAGACCGCCTGTAATCAAAGGGAGTAACGACCAGGAATCGCTACTGTCATAATGTTGCAGACCTGTTATTACAGCAATGAGTCCCACAAGAAAGGCAATAACTCTAAAAAACATGCAAAATCCTCATTTTAGATATGGTAAAGTTCGCAGCAGGTCAACAATCCTGCATATTGGCATATAATGTACTTCGTTTTGAAGAATGCTGCTACAGGAATGCTTTTAGAGATTTTTCTTTGTTTGGTTCGAAGGCTTATAGTGTTCCCCTTGTCAAAGAGAAGTTATTCCAAATTTTTCAAATATTTCTGTGCCAAAATGGTACAATGTTGAAGCTTCTGTATTAATTGGCCTGCAAGTCGCAGAAGGCAACAGGCCATGAGAGAGGATTGAGGCTGATAGCACAGCAAGTTGCTATGCTGTGAAATCTACCAGTAAACCTTCCTGAAAAAATGACAATATATAAAACAGACCATCTAATAAAAGGAGATCGTTTTAAACAACTCTTTTTTTTTGCGGGTGCCCTGTGGATTGATAGCGGATGGACAATGGGGATGGAAGAGGTGAAGCTATGAAACCTTACGTGACATCAGCTCTTTTCTTACATGTTCCTGAAACAGAGGATTTGACGGGCCTGGTGAGTGGAAATCCATTTGCGTGTGGGATTACCCCTGTTCCTCTGCAGTCCTTTCTCAGTGCCCCGGAAGAGTACCTTCATCTTGCCACCCATGTGGTTGTGGCTGCCCCCCTGAAAGGAGTCAAGTCGGTACTGGTCCTTGCGATGCAGTATGATTTCAGCATTGGCTGCATCCCCACCCCTTCACAAAAAGATTTAGGTAGCTGTTATGGGCTGCCCCTGAAATTTGAAGATGCGCTGGAACTTGCTTTACGGGATGATCCCCAGATCATGGATCTCATACTCTGTAATGGTGAAATCCTTATCTTCCAAGCCACAATTGGCAGATTACCACTCATTGACGCTTCGACTAATATCAGTGTGTATCAAAAGATACTGGGGGGGATGAAACGCTTTATTGGCCTCAAACTTCTACCATTTCAATTTGTTACATCAGATGGAGTAAAAATAAAGACGGCTGCCAGTGGATGTATGATAGTCCAGCACCATGAGCATAGCCTGGCATCCAGGCTCATTTCCCATGACAGTTCTTTGGTGGATGGAATGATATCCATGGTTGTCACGGCTCCCATTTCCCTTGTGGATTATTTTCGTTTTTTGTCTCAGATCTTTCGCTCTCGTACTCAGCAGAAGCGTATTGCCACTTCCGTAGGGTACATTAAAAGCGAGTCTATAGATATTGAAACAGAAGTTCCACTAGGAGTTGTCATTGATGGAGAAAGCGTAACCGAGACACCTGTCCATTGTGAAACTGTCCCCAAGGCAATCCGTATCAATATTGGAGAAAGGTTACGGGAAATAGCAGCTGATAGCAAAAGGCTTAAGGAACGGGTGGATACCAAGAATCTACCGGCCGGGAAAGAGTTGATCAAAGCAGCAAGACAGAAGATACCGTTTTTTTCTTATGCCTCAGAAGAACGTTTTCGGGATCTTTTTATCTCTCTGCGAGAGGATTCCCAAATAAAACCCACCTATCTGGTTTTGATGGTACTCAGCACTATGCTTGCCGCAGTGGGCCTGTACCAATCGAGTTCTGCTGTGGTGATCGGAGCAATGCTGCTGGCCCCCTTGATGGCCCCTATAGTGGCTCTTGCCATGGGGCTACTGCGTCATGATACACGATTGAGTAAAGCATCACTGGTGACCATTGCAGTGGGGGTAACAATAGCCCTTTCTGCGGCAGCACTGATCTCTTTTTTGTTCCCTCACAAACCCATAACAATGGAGATGCAGGCCCGCTTAAACCCCAGTATCCTCGACCTTGCCGTGGCTATTGTTGCAGGTGTCGCAGGAGCCTACACAAAATCCCATAAAGAGATTCTCCAAAGCCTGGCAGGGGTTTCCATCGCTGTGGCCCTAGTGCCTCCCCTTGCTGTTGCCGGTATCGGTCTTGGGATGGGAGATCTGTCATTCTTTACCCAAGCCTTTTTACTCTTTTCCACAAATCTGATCGGGATCACCCTGGCCGCCACATTCACCTTTAGACTCCTTGGGTATTCCCCGGTGGTGCGTGATAAAAAAGGGCTCTATTTTGTTCTTGTTCTTTTGATTGGAATCACTGTTCCCCTTGTTCTCTCTTATAATGAGCTGGTGGAAACAAACGTTCTGGAAAAAAACTGGCAACGGGAACGATTTGTTGTGAATGACAAGTATCTTATTGTGCAGCAGGCGAAAGTGGTGCATCAGCGAAATGAAAAAATTCTCTATGTGAAGGTACTTGTGAGAGATCCTCTAACCAGGAGTGACCTGAATCAGTTACGAAAAAAAATCCAATCCAACTTTACCGATCACCTTGTGATTAGAGTACAGGTAATCTATATTCCGTGATGAATAAATCGAAGGCCATTCAACAGTTCCTGTTTCTATTCCTCTTTGTTCTCTTGCTCCCAGGGTGTACAGAAGAATCGCAGAAAATACTACCAAGTGGGAAGCAGATCAAGGTAGGTGTTATTGGTCCCATGAGTGGGCCGGATCAGAATATGGGGAAAGAAGGTCTCGAGGGAATTCAAACTGCCCTTCACATCGGGAAATTTCTGCACAATGGGGACGCGATTGAACTGCTTATTGAGGATGACCAAAATATTCCCGAACTAACGGTTAAAGCCTTTGAAAAATTGGTTGTTGTGGATCAGGTGAGGGCTGTTATTTTCCTTTCCAGTAGCGAATCTGTGCTGGCAGTAAATGATATTGCAGATACGTATCAGGTACCAGTATTGGTCTTACTGGCTACTCATGCAGACATTTCCAAAGAAACAAAGTTTGTGTCTCAACTCTGTTTGGACAATACGTTTCAGGGCAAAGTAGCTGCTTTGTATGTCCGTGATGAACTGCTTATTGATCAGGTTGCGGTTTTTAAAAATCCTACAAATGACCACTCAAACTCCCTGGCCAATGAGTTTATACGAAAATTTCGTGCAATTGAAGGCGAGGTTGTCGATGTGGTTCTGGTCCCCTCTGAATTAATTGATTATGCGAAGGTGTTAGCGAAGCTTCGTGGCCGGGGGGGACAATTTCTCTATCTACCCGTGCGTGCATCAGATGTTTTACTCATAACTGAAGAACTGCACAATATGGGATGGAATCCAGGGTTAATGGGAGGAGACAGCCTGCTCAACAACGTAATAGACAGCCAGGAATATCTGGATGGTTTTCTCCAGATGGATCATTACAGTTCAAATTTGGAAGCAACATCTTTGGGGAAACAGGCAACCCAAACTTTCCGCTCACTTTTTGACACAAGACACTCCACCTATCCAGCTTCAGGATTTGAAGGAATGGCAATATTGCGTCAAGCAATGGATCGCTGTCAAAAACCTGCAGACAGTGTCTGTATCAATAGTAAAATTCGCAGTACAAGGAATTTTGAAGGCATAATGGGGAAGATAACAGTGCAGGAAGATGGAAAGGTCGTGAGGCCACTCATCATCAACCGAGTTGATGGCAAGAAGCTGGAGTATGTGGTGAAAGTATATTAGGTTTTTTTCATTATTTGTTTCCACTCAAACGTATCTTTACACTCGCGTGGTATAGCTTTTAGCAACTTTTTAAGTGGCTGACCAAAGGGGTTTTTACCCATGTCCCCATAAGAAAACTGTGTTCAAAAGTGCGAGCACTGTTTTGAAAAAAATCTGCTACAGATTCGATACAGGAATGGTTTTCGATCAGTTGTAGAGAAGTTTCGTTGTTCATTGCAGGTAATATTCTTCTTCTTATATAAGCTGTTTGGTACGAAATGCTTTAATCAAAGTAGCAATGTAACGCTCCTAGTTACTTTCATCAAGTGGACAAGAACCTCTGCCACAGGAGAGGTCCTTTGTCCGGTTGGTCATGCTTTTTTAACAAATTGTGATTTCAATTTCATTGCACCAATCCCCTTAATCTTACAGTCGATATCATGATCACCAGCGACTAAGCGGATATTTTTCACCTTAGTACCAACCTTGACAACCAATGATGAGCCTTTCACCTTGAGATTTTTGAGAACTGTCACAGTATCACCATCGTTGAGTCGATTTCCGTTGGCGTCTTTAATAACAGTCTTATCATCAGTGCTTGCAGCTACCTCGTTTTTTGATCACTCATTTCCACATTCTGGACAGATATACATCATTCCGTCTTCGTAGGTGTATTTTGAATTACATTTTGAACAATTCGGTAAATCACTCATTTATAGTTCCTGTTTTTATTTGTGTGTTGTTGTGACCAAGGGGGTGCGCTTATCCAACAATAGTACCTTTTAGGCCGATTTGTTCAGCAACATCTTGCATGCCGTTGATGGTGTCTATGATCAGATCTGAGACCTGAACTCCGAGCATTTCTGCTCCTTTCTCAATAAGTGATCTATCAACTCCTGCAGCGAACCGTCTATCTTTCCACTTTTTCTTTACGGATTTGGGTTTTAGATCCAAAACACTTTTTGAGGGGCGTACCAGTGCAGTCGTTGTAACAAGTCCAGTCAGTTCATCAATGGCGAAAAGCACTTTTTCCATTTCACTTAGAGGCTCGACATCGGTACAGATTCCCCATCCATGACTTACTACTGCTCGTATATATTCTTCAGGCCAGTCGTGTTCCCTCAAAATAGCTTCAGTTTTTATGCAATGTTGATCAGGGAACTGTTCGTAATCAAGGTCATGAATTAAACCAACAATACCCCATTTTTCCTCATCTTCTTTTCTTTCTCTTGCACTATATCTCATCACTCCTTCTACGGACAAGGCGTGTTTGATAAGGCTTTCAGTTTTGGTATATTCTTTTAATAGATCAAAGGCTTCGTCTCGGGTAGGCACTTGTGACATCGTAAAATTCCTTGTTTTTTTAATGATTCTGGTTCATCCGATTTAAGCGTACTTTTAAAATAAATTTTGCAAAAAAAGTAGACATGCAATTCTCTTAATTAGAAGAACCACCAATCAATTCAGGAGGAAAAAAATGTCCACCAGTCTACTGTATCACGCTTTTGGTATTCGTGAATATAAATATGTTCGCACAGAGAGAGTCACTGCTATTGTCTCTGGCGCCAAGACATTTGTCCAGTGCTTCTTAATTATAAAAAGCATCACAACCATAAACATTGTTATCTCTACCAAATAATAAAATTTTTCGTTCGGCCAGAATAAAATCAGTCATTTTTAGCTGGAGAAGCTCTCCAATACGAATGCCGGTGTATAGTAATAGTAAAATAAGTACACGGTTTCGAATAGATGTGATTACAGCTAGAATTTCCCTCAAGTCTTCCGTTTGAATTACTTGGCGGGACACTTCGGGTAACGTTACTGCGATTCTTTTATAGATGATTTTCAGCGGGAGGACTTCATTATCAACCAGGAAACCACTCGGTGTTTGCCCGTTTGACCGATGGCGCTGATGGTAAGATTATAGCGTTTTATTTTGCTGGATGATGGAG